>Ga0316207_10000743_pt1 | contig 46642 bp, 44 predicted proteins | sample 6weekpyrite_MG_FD_204943 | JGI IMG/M metagenome (GOLD analysis project Ga0316207, IMG submission 204943) | Microbial mat bacterial communities from mineral coupon in-situ incubated in ocean water Damariscotta River, Maine, United States -... | ecosystem: Environmental > Aquatic > Marine >... | reverse complement strand
CTCCGAGAAGGTTAAACGTATTCTTATCGGTGATCCTGGAACCGCTCCCTTCGGACGCTATGCAAAGGAAGCTATGCAATCTACTGGTGTATGGGAAAACGTGAAAAATAAAATTCAAACAAAAAAACATATAACATTGCTTGCGCAAACGCTTGCTGATTCAGAACAAGGGACGGTAGGGATTCTGTTTACTACAAACACCACTAACGAGCACAAAACACTCTTCCCAGTTAATCAATCCTGGCACTCACCCATTCGTTATTATATGGCTCCTGTCAGTGAAAAGGTAAGCAACGAGAATGTTTCATCATTAGTAGATTATATTCAGGGAAATGAAGCGAAAAAAATATTCAGTAAATATGGATTTAATACTGACGTGAACTAGTTTGCAGTAGTGTATGAATATTAAACTGAAGAATTGCTCATTATACCTACAACTCATCATCCCATTGCTCGGTGTGGGAATTATTGGTGTATGTGCTGCAATTTATTCGGCGAATGCGCTGGAAGACTCAGTTTCTGCCCTTGCTGAATTTTATGTTGAGGGGGACGAGAAGCTAAAAGTTATAGAGCAAATTGGAACGTCGCTGGCGTCATACAGGGCCTTGAGTCTGAAGCACCTGGCCAGTGAGATATCTTCCGAAATGACACAAATCAATATCAGCCTGAAAGATGCTGAGAATGAGATACAAAAAAACATTAATCATATTGCCACAGTACTTATTGATGAGCCGTCATCTAGTATTGACTTAGTACGGTTCTTGAAAGAATCAACGACAGACTACGTTGAAACAATTAACGGAGTGATTTTACTCAGTGCTGACTTTGAAAAGGAACTGGCGTTTGAGAATCTCACTCTGGCGGAGAATTCACATATACCGGCTATAAACGATTCCTTGCGGCAACTTAAACGTCAGGAGTTTGATGAGCTTTCACAGTCACGTGAGACCCTGGTGTCAGCGGCAAGCCGTAACCTTGTAGTCACGATCGCTGTCGGTATAGGTGGCGGTAGTCTATTTATGTTTATCGCATATATCGTCACGCGTAACATTACCCGGCGTTTAACAGTTCTCTTGAATTGGTCAAAAAAAATATCTTCCGGAAACTTGTCTGCCAGGCTTGTTTCTGGATCGCTTGATGAGGTTGGCAGGCTAACAAGTTCTATGCAAGAGATGGCAAACAATATACGAATTGCCCATGATGAGCTTGCTGATGCTAAAAATGATGCGGAAAGTACTGCTAAACAGTTGCAAATTTATGCGAATGCATTTGAAAGCAGTGGGGAAGCAATAATAATTACTGACAGGGAAAACCGGATCATTAATGTCAACGCGGCCTTCACCAGTGACACCGGATACAGTCTTGAGGAGGCTGTCGGTAAGGATCCCCGTTTTCTCGCAAGCGGCCTTACACCTGAAAAAACATACCAGGAGCTTTGGAGTGGATTGAATAACAAAGGTTTCTGGCAGGGAGAATTGTGGGACCAGCGCAAGAATGGTCATGTATACCCCAAGTGGATTTCGATTTCAGCCCTGCGAGATGATGAAGGTGCAGTATTGTTTTATATTGCCAGTTTTACCGATATAACTGAGCGCAAAGAGAACGAAGCACGCATAGAGCATCTGGCGCATCATGACATTCTTACAGGTCTTCATAACCGTTTTGATCTGGAAAACCGCCTTGAGCAGGTAATAGCAACTTCCAATCGGGAGCAGCAACAACTGGCCGTTTTGTTTATCGATCTGGATCGATTCAAGAATATCAATGATTCTCTAGGTCATCATATGGGTGATCAATTACTCGTAGAGGTGGCGAAACGGTTAAAAAAATGTGCACGCGATAGTGATATTGTCGCCAGGCTAGGTGGTGATGAATTCGTTATTGTTCTTACCGCAATTAACGATAGTTCTCAGGCGGCATTCGTTGCAGATAAAATAATCAAGCATATTACTAAACCATATAATATTGACGGGCATGAAATGAATTCAAGCCCGAGTATTGGTATCAGCATATATCCGGATGATGGCGCTAATGTAAGCGAGCTGATGAGAACGGCTGATGTCGCAATGTATCATGCCAAGGACCAAGGTCGTAATACCTATCAATATTTCACTGAATCCATGCTTGTTGCTGCGAACAAGCGAATGCAGATTGAACGTGAACTGCGAGCAGCCTTAAATAGCGAACAATTGCTTTTATATTATCAACCCCAGGTGAATTCAGTTGATATGAATGTTGTCTCGATGGAGGCCCTAATCCGTTGGAATCGTCCGGAACAGGGAATGATTCCGCCAGGTACATTTATACCCATTGCCGAGGAGGCAGGTTTTATTCATGAACTTGGTCACTGGGTAATTGATGAGGCATGCCGGCAACTCGCAGCCTGGAAATCAGCGGGTATACATGGCTTAAGGATCGCCATTAACCTGTCTGTCAGGCAGTTACAATCAGAGTCACTGTTTGATGAAATCAAGGCAATATTATCGAAACACCAGATACAAGGTAATGAACTGGAATTTGAGATTACTGAAACGGCTGCGATGAGTGAGCCGGAACGGGCAGTGCAGCAGCTGGAAGCTCTCCGTAAGCTGGGTATCCGTCTGTCAATAGATGATTTTGGTACTGGCTACTCATCACTTGCATACCTGAAGCGATTACCTATCCAGGCATTAAAATTAGATCACAGTTTTGTTCGTGATATAGAAGTTGATCCGAATGATGCGGCTATATGTGTTGCGACGATTGCACTTGCTCATAACCTGGGGTTAACGATTGTAGGGGAAGGTGTAGAGACTGAGGCGCAACGTGATTTCCTGCTTCATCATGAGTGCGATTATCTACAGGGCTACTATTTTGCGAAACCAATGCCGCCCGAAGACATGACAAAATTTATTAGCGAAAAGAAGATAATTCTAAAAAATGAGTCAACAGAAGAACAATCTGTACTGGAAAACACTCTTCGCTAACCGATTTTTACAGCACCTGATTTGCCTGGTATTTATCTCCAAAATACCTGATACCTGCTTAACCTATTAGTAGAGCAGCAGTTACCGCCCGACCTTCTTCAAGCAGGATGTTGTAGGTGCGACAAGCTGCGGGGGTATCCATAATTTCTATGCCAATGCCCCGGTCATAACAGGGCATGAACAGTCGCCTGTCCGGAAATGACTGTATATTGCCCGTGCCGAGCAAAATAATCTCTGTGTTCAGCTTCGTCAGTGGCTGGATCGCGGTGCTATCGAGATCGTCGGCACATTGTGGCGACCAATCACGCATAAGCTGCTCAGGCTGAATAATGACGCTGCGGGTAAACAATTCGTCATTGATAGTCACTGACGTATCCGTATAGGCACGTATGACATTCAGGTTTTCATTGCGATGGTGATGTAATTTCATACTATTCAGCGGGCTCAGGGATATTGAGGGTGACAGGCGAATGCTACTGCATTTTTACGCTGGAGGCATCCCACACAGGGATCTTGGCAAGAAAGTGCGAAAAATGCCGCATCATGTTATATTTCCTCGGAAAATTGGATGCCGTTTTGGGCTTTCCAATTGACAAGATTATTGCCGGGCCTTATCGTGCCCGGCTTGTTTATTTACTGGTGTCCGGCTGGACCACCACGTGAACCAAAAGCGGAATACGACGTTGGAAGAAGATTTTCCCAGAATCAAGCGACTGCCACCCTATGTCTTTAATATTGTTAATGATTTAAAGGCCAAGGCGCGAGCGCGCGGTGAGGATATCATTGATTTCGGCATGGGCAATCCTGACCAGCCGACCCCGCAGCATATTGTCGATAAGCTTGTCGAGGCGGCCCAGCGCAAGGATACGCACCGTTATTCGATGTCGAAGGGGATCCCGCGTCTGCGCCGGGCGGTGACCCGCTGGTACAAGAACAAGTACGACGTTGACCTGGATCCGGAGAAACAGGCCATTGTCACGATTGGTTCGAAAGAGGGACTCGCCCACCTCGCCCTGGCTACCGTTGGACCCGGTGACGCGGTGCTTGTACCGAACCCGTGTTACCCGATTCACACCTATGGTTTCGTGATTGCCGGTGCGGATATTCGCCATGTGCCGCTGGTGCCGGGTAAGGATTTTTTCACTGAACTGGAAGCGGCGATCAAGAACAGCTGGCCCAAGCCAAAGATGCTGGTGTTGAACTTCCCGGGTAACCCGACCACGGGTTGTGTTGAGCTCGACTTTTTCGAAAAGGTCATTGCGATTGCCAAGGAACACCAGATCTGGGTGGTGCATGATATTGCCTATGCCGAGATCGTCTTTGACGGTTACAGGGCACCTTCGATCCTGGAAGTGCCCGGTGCAACGGATATCGCGGTTGAATTTTATTCCCTGTCGAAGACCTACAACATGCCGGGTTGGCGTGTCGGGTTTATGTGCGGCAACGAAAAACTTGTCGCGGCACTGGCGCGCATGAAGTCCTATCACGACTATGGCATGTTCACACCGATCCAGGTTGCCGCGATTACTGCGCTGGAAGGACCACAGGACTGTGTTAAAGATATTTGTGATATGTACCAAAGTCGTCGTGACGTGTTGTGCGAAGGCCTGAACTCGATGGGCTGGCATGTTGAGCCACCGAAGTCGACGATGTTTGTCTGGGTGCAGATCCCCGAGCCGTATCGAGAGATGGGTTCACTCGAGTTTTCGAAGAAGTTACTGGAAGAGGCGAAGGTTGCAGTATCACCGGGTGTTGGTTTTGGTGAATACGGTGATGACCATGTACGTTTCAGCCTGATAGAAAATGAACACCGCACACGACAGGCGATTCGTTGCCTGCGTACGATGTTCCGCAACGATAATACGCTGCAGGCCGCAGCAGGAGATGAAGATTGAAACCCGTTAAAGTCGGATTGTTAGGTCTGGGCACAGTTGGCTGTGGTACGGTCAATGTGCTGACACGCAATGCAGAAGAGATCACACGTCGCGCAGGCCGTGGTATTGAAGTATCCCATGCAGCCGCACGTAACCTGAATTCACCACGTATCTGTTCCGTGGAAGGTATCAAGATTACCGATGATGCATTCAACGTCGTCAACGATCCCGAAATTGATATCGTTGTTGAACTGATTGGTGGTTACGAACCGGCACGTGAACTGGTCATGCAGGCAATCGCAAACGGCAAGCACGTCGTCACCGCCAACAAGGCACTTATTGCCATGCATGGTAACGAGATATTCAAGGCCGCGCAGGACAAGGGCGTCATGGTTGCATTTGAAGCAGCTGTTGCCGGCGGTATCCCGATCATCAAGGCGATCCGTGAAGGCCTGGCCGGTAACTCAATCGAATGGTTGGCAGGCATCATTAACGGTACCGGTAATTTTATTCTTACCGAGATGCGTGACAAGGGGCGTGACTTTGCCGATGTATTAGCCGAGGCACAGGCACTTGGTTATGCCGAAGCGGATCCAACCTTTGACGTGGAAGGGATTGATGCCGCCCACAAGCTGACTATCCTCGCCTCGATTGCATTCGGTATCCCACTGCAATTCGACAGCACCTATACCGAGGGGATCAGCAAGATTACCCGTGATGATGTCGACTATGCCGGACAGCTCGGTTACAGCATCAAGCACCTTGGTGTGTCGCGCCGTACCGAGGAAGGTATTGAGTTGCGCGTACACCCAACATTGATACCTAAACGCCGTCTGATCGCAAATGTGGATGGCGTGATGAATGCCGTGCTCGTTAAGGGTGATGCGGTAGGCCCGACCTTGTATTACGGTGCCGGTGCAGGTGCTGATCCAACCGCTTCTGCGGTGGTTGCCGACGTCGTTGATGTGGCGCGCGCATTGACCGCTGACCCAGAGAACCAGGTTCCACACCTTGCGTTCCAGCCGGATGCACTGTCGGATACACCGATCTTGCCGATGGAAGAAATTGAAACGGCATACTACCTCCGGCTGCAGGCGACGGATGAGCCGGGTGTACTGGCCGAGGTGACCCGCATCCTGGGTGAAAGTGATATCAGTATCGAGGCCATCTTGCAGAAAGAACCTGCAGCGGATGAAACAATGGTCCCAATTATCCTGCTGACTCACCGCATTCGTGAAAAACAGATGAATGCAGCAATTGAACAAATAGAAGCACTCAAGAGTATTCATGGCGAGGTTGTTCGTATTCGTCTTGAAGTTCTTGATGCCGACTAACGAATTTTTTACAGGAGCACCCTGAGTATGCCATTTCGACCTCGTTACACCGGACTGATTGCCAAGTACCGTGATCGCCTGCCGGTTTCTGATGACACACGCCTGATTAGCCTTGGTGAAGGTAATACACCGCTGATTCGCCTCAACAACATTCCACGCGAGCTTGGCAAGGATGTCGATATCTACGTCAAGTATGAAGGTCTTAACCCGACCGGTTCCTTCAAGGATCGTGGTATGACTATGGCCGTGACCAAGGCTGTTGAAGAAGGCAGTAAGGCCATCATTTGTGCCTCGACCGGTAATACCTCGGCTGCGGCTGCGGCCTATGCGGCACGTGCCGGCATCACAGCTTTCGTTCTGATCCCGGACGGCAAGATTGCACTGGGTAAACTTGCTCAGGCGATGATGCATGGCGCTGTTGTGATCCAGATCAAGGGCAACTTTGATGACGGTATGCAACTCGTTAAGGACGTTGCTGAACATGCGCCAGTGACGATTGTAAATTCAATCAACCCGTTCCGCCTGCAAGGTCAAAAAACGGCTGCATTCGAGATTGTTGAAGAGCTTGAATGTGCTCCGGATTATCACTGCCTGCCAGTCGGCAATGCCGGAAACATCACGGCACACTGGATGGGTTACAGTGAATACTTCGAACATGGGGTTGTGAATAACCGCCCAAAGATGGTCGGTTACCAGGCTGCAGGTGCTGCACCGTTTATGCGTGGCGAGATGGTAGATAACCCTGAAACAGTCGCAACGGCAATTCGCATTGGTCATCCACAGAGCTGGGACAAGGCCTGGAAGGTCAGGGAAGAATCAGAAGGCTGGTTCGACGAGTGCAGCGATGAAGAAATTCTTGCCGCACAAAAACTGCTGGCAGAAAAAGAAGGTGTGTTCTGTGAGCCTGCTTCCGCAACCTCACTTGCAGGTGCCTTGCGCGACATTAACGCCGGCAAGATCCCGGAAGGCAGCAAGGTCGTATGTACATTGACCGGTCATGGTCTGAAGGATCCGGATACTGCCATCAAGCAAAGCTCACGACCACTGATTACGGTCGAGGCGACACTTGATGAAGTGAAGACGGCCATTCTTGATAACATGACAGACTAGACGGGCAGGATACAGTCGATATGGATACGGCGGATTCAACACTAACCCTGGTGCTGCCGCCGTGTTCTATTCCTGAAACTGACCAGCCGCTGTTTGCCGAACAATTATCCCGGCACGCTTCAGAACTAAAAAATATTCGTACATTGTTTGCCCGTGGTCAGCGTGAAGCGTCCGCCGCACAGGCCACGGCGTTAGGTCATTGCTTTGGTTTTAATTTTCAGTCTGTTGACGATATTCCCTTTGCGACACTCATGGCTGCCGGGAATGGGATTGATTCAAGCACCGGTTATTGGCTGTGTGCCGAGCCTGTGCATTTGCAACCAGATCTGGATCACGTGGTTTTATTTGACCACTACTCGTTCGAGCTTTCACAGTTAGAACTTTCACACCTGCTTGAAGATATCAAACCCCTGTTAACAGAATCCGGGATCGAGCCCCATGTAGGTGATGATCATATTATCTACTTGCGCCTTGGTGATGTACCGCAAGCTCAATTCACAGCGATTCATGATGTGGTCGGGAAAAATATTTTGCCTTTCATGCCTGGTGGAGAGCAGGCATCAAAGTGGAGCCTGCTGGCCAATGAAATCCAGATGCTCATGACACAAAGTGATACCAACACACAACGTGAACAAAGGGGAGAATTACCGGTGAACGGTTTATGGTTCTGGGGTGGTGGATTCCTGTCACCGCAACGCTATGCCCAGCAGTATGATGAAGTGTTCAGTGTGGATCCCCTGGCGCGTGGTCTGGCCAACTTTCGCGGTATCACTGCTAATGCCACTGACAAAGATTTTGCCGATGTTGACCTGGGTCGACGTACCCTGATCTCGCTGGGGGCTCCCACACGTGAGCCCGAGCATTGCATGGATATGTTGCTAAATATTGAGCGGAACTGGTTGACACCCGCGTTCCAGGCTTTGAAGAAAGGTACACTAGGCACGCTGGTTGTGCTGGGTGATCACGGTTGGGTCAGCATGAATAAAAAGGCTCTGGGTCGATTCTGGAAACGTCCACTGGCTGTCAAAGACCTGGTCGAATGCCTCTAGCGACACGTTCACCCGCCATCGTTCGCCGTCGTGTCGATGAGCTGTCCATCGAGTCAGTTCGTCACGATGTGCTGGCGCGTATTTATGCCGCACGTGATATTAAAGAACCCGAGCAGCTCGATTATTCCCTGCAACGTCTATTGTCGTATGACTCTCTGACAGGAATCGAACAGGCAACCGGGATCCTCATCGATGCGGTTACTCAGCAAAAGCGGATCTTGATTGTTGCCGATTTTGATGCTGACGGTGCAACCAGTTGCGCGATGATGATGCGCGCACTGCGCATGATGGGCGCAACGGACATTCACTACCTGGTGCCCAACCGCTTTGCTTACGGTTACGGGCTCACACCGGAGATCGTCGAGCTCGCCGTGCAAAAACAACCAGACCTGTTGATCACGGTCGACAATGGAATATCCAGCATCGAGGGTGTCGCAGCAGCGAAGCAGGCAGGTATGCAGGTCATAGTGACTGATCATCATCTACCGGCTGAAACCCTCCCCGATGCGGATGCCATTGTTAACCCGAACCAGCCGGGTGATTCTTTCCCAGCAAAAAGTACTGCCGGCGTCGGTGTGGCATTTTATGTCATGCTTTCCCTGCGTGCGGCATTGCGGGAAAAGGGCTGGTTTGAGAAGCAGGGGCTCAAGGATCCGAATCTTGCCAGTCTGCTTGATATTGTCGCGTTGGGAACGGTCGCTGACGTAGTTCCGCTTGAGCATAATAACCGTATCCTCGTCGCACAGGGGCTGGCACGAGTGCGTAACGGACAGTGCTGCGCAGGTATAGATGCCTTGTTGCGTATTGCCGGACGTAACCGTGCCGAGTGTGTAGCCTCAGATTTTGGCTTTGCGGTGGGGCCGCGCCTGAATGCGGCAGGGCGGCTGGAAGACATGTCACTGGGTATCGAGTGTCTGTTGACCGATGATCCTCGACGCGCAACCGAACTGGCCACTGAACTGGATAGCCTGAACAAGCAGCGCCGTGAGATTGAAAGTGATATGCGTGACCAGGCATTTACGGCACTCGAACACCTCCAGTTACAGGATAACCTGCCAACCGGGGTTTGCCTGTTTGATACCGACTGGCACCAGGGTGTGATTGGTATCCTTGCCTCACGCGTAAAAGAGCAGTTGCACCGCCCGGTGATTGCATTTGCACGCGGTGATGAAGCTGGCACATTGAAAGGCTCGGCCCGTTCCATTCCAGGACTGCATATTCGTGATGCCCTCGATGCGGTAGCTGCCAGGCACCCGGGAATGATCAGCAAGTTCGGTGGACATGCTATGGCGGCCGGGTTGAGTCTGCCGGAGCAAAACCTTGAAGGTTTCATGCAGGCATTTGATGAGCAGGTCAGGGCATTACTCTCTGAAGATGCGCTTGAGCAAACCATTCTCAGTGACGGTGAGCTGACCGGGACCGACTTGTCCCTCCATTTTGCACAGCAGTTACGCAGTGCCGGGCCGTGGGGGCAGGGTTTCCCAGAACCTGTCTTCGATGGCGAATTTGAGATTGTCAGCAAGCGCATTGTTGCCGAGCGTCACTTGAAGCTGATGCTGCGTCGCCCTGGAGAGCAGGGCTGTATTGATGCAATTGCATTTAATACGACTGATGAACAGTGGGCAGCCGGTACGACGCGTGCACGATTTGCTTATCGGCTCGATGTCAACGAGTACCAGGGCCGCCGGACGGCACAATTGCTGGTTGAGCATATCGAGGTATGATGAATTAATATGGAGTGTCGCGACGCTCTGTAGTAGAATTCTGCGCTTTGAAACTACTTTGTTTTTAGGCTGTTATGCTAGAATTGAACCCCGTTTACACCCGCATCAAGGATATGCTCCAGCGCTCTAATGAGCTTAGGGGGTACCTTTGACTATGACAACAAGTCAGAACGACTGATCGAAGTCAGCCGCGAGCTTGAAGATCCCGATATCTGGAATGATCAGGACAAGGCCCAGGCACTGGGGCGAGAACGCGCCATGCTCGAGCAGGTAGTTGATACACTTGATGCGCTGACTGGTAGCCTCGATGAGGCGAATGAATTACTGGAACTAGCCGAGGCAGAGCAGGACCAGGAAACTGTCGATGCGGTGGTCAGTGACCTCGACGAGCAGGAAAAAAATCTCGAGCAGCTTGAATTTCAGCGTATGTTCTCGGGTGAGATGGATTCGAACAGTGCCTTTCTTGATATCCAGGCCGGTTCCGGTGGCACCGAGGCGCAGGACTGGGCCGAGATGTTGTTGCGTATGTACCTGCGCTGGGGTGAGCAGCATGACTTCAAGACCGAAATTATCGAAGCCTCGGCGGGGGAAGTGGCCGGGATTAAATCTGCTACGGTTCAATTTACAGGGCCGTATGCATTTGGCTGGTTAAGAACGGAAACGGGGGTACATCGACTGGTGCGTAAATCACCATTCGATTCAGGCAATCGTCGCCATACTTCGTTTGCCGCGGTGTTTGTATCACCGGAAATTGACGATAATATCGATATCGACATCAACCCGGCTGACCTGCGTATTGATGTTTACCGCGCCAGTGGTGCCGGTGGTCAGCACGTTAACCGTACTGAATCCGCGGTACGCATTACGCATAATCCGAGCGGTGTTGTTGTTCAGTGTCAGAACGATCGTTCCCAGCACAAGAACAAGGCTACCGCGATGAAGCAACTCAAGGCAAAGCTGTATGAGCTGGAAGTGCAGAAGCGTTCTGCCGATCAGCAGCAGCTCGAGGAAACTAAATCGGATATTGGCTGGGGCAGTCAGATCCGTTCTTACGTGCTGGACCAGTCCCGTATCAAGGATCTGCGTACAGGCGTGGAAACAGGTAATACACAGGCCGTGTTGGATGGTGGGCTCGATGCGTTTATCGAAGCAAGCCTCAAGCATGGACTGTAGACCATAAATAAAATCCAAAATATAACTCTATCCGGAAAAAAGAATGGCTGACATCGACGAAAACGAACAAATATCCCAACGCCGTAGCAAACTTGCTGCGATGCGTGAAGAGGGTGCGGTCTTCCCGAATGACTTTCGCCGCGACGTAATGGCGGGGGAACTGCATGCGAAATACAACGATGTCGATGCTGAAAAACTGGAGCAGGATAATATCCGTGTTGCCGTGGCAGGCCGGATGATGACACGACGTGTTATGGGCAAGGCATCGTTTGCGCATGTGCAGGACATGTCCGGTCAGATCCAGTTGTACGTCACCCGCGATATGCTCGAGGAAGGTTACTACAACAGCCGTTTCAAGAAGTGGGACATCGGTGACATTATTGGTGCTGAAGGGACACTGTTCCGAACCAAGACAGGTGAGTTATCGGTTAAGGTCGATTCGATCAAACTTCTGACCAAGGCACTGCGCCCGTTGCCGGAAAAATTCCATGGTCTGACTGACCAGGAAGCGCGTTACCGTCAGCGTTACCTTGACCTGATAATGAATGATGTATCACGCAAGACATTCGTGATGCGTACCAAGGTTGTTAACTATATTCGTAACTTCCTCAATGACCGGGAATTCATGGAAGTTGAAACACCCATGATGCAGGCGATTCCTGGCGGTGCAACGGCAAAGCCTTTTACCACGCACCATAATGCACTTGATATGGGTCTGTACCTGCGCATCGCGCCGGAGCTCTACCTGAAGCGCCTGGTTGTCGGTGGTTTTGAGCGTGTATACGAGATTAACCGTAACTTCCGCAACGAGGGCCTCTCAACCCGGCATAACCCTGAATTCACCATGCTCGAGTTTTACGAGGCCTATGCGGATTACCATGACCTCATGGACATCACCGAGGAACTCCTGCACGGTCTTGCCAGGGACCTGGTGGGTTCGCCAACGATCACGTACCAGGGTGAAGACTATGATTTCGGCAGCACGTTTACGCGCATGACGGTGACCGAATCGATCCTGCACTTTAATCCTGATATTACTGACGCGCAGATCGAAGACCTTGAGGCGGCACGTATGATTGCTGAAGGCATGGGCATCCCGATCAAGGACAGTTACGGCCTGGGCAAGGTACAGATCGAAATCTTCGAAAAGACTGTCGAGCATCGCCTCAAGAACCCGACGTTTATTACGGCATACCCGGCCGAAGTATCACCCCTTGCACGTCGCAATGATGACAACCCGTTTGTGACAGATCGTTTTGAGTTCTTTGTAGGCGGTCGTGAAATTGCCAACGGTTTCTCCGAGCTTAATGATGCTGAAGATCAGGCACAGCGTTTCCGTGAACAGGTCGAACAGAAAGATGCCGGTGATGATGAGGCCATGCACTTTGATTCGGACTACGTGGTTGCCCTTGAGCATGGCTTGCCACCCACTGCAGGTGAGGGTATCGGTATCGATCGACTCGTCATGTTGTTGACAGATTCGCCGTCAATTCGTGATGTGCTGTTATTCCCGCATATGCGGCCACAAGTTGATGTGAAGCAAAATTCTTCTGACGAGAGTGATTCAGACGACTGAATCAGGCGAGAATCTTCTGTAATTCATCGGCCTCTTCGATACCGTCGATATCGACTTCATCGCCAGTCATGCCAAGCTTGACGCATGAGGGAATCGAGCCAAGTTCAATGGATGAGAGAGGATGACCACTGCCCATATGTGCCTGGATGTTAGCGACCTGCACGATATCAACATAGTCAATATCGTTACCTGAGTTGTAGCTCAGGTTTTCATGTTCCGCGGCAACCTTGATGAGCTCTGGTGGGAAATTCCACGAATCAAGGATCAGTGTGCCAATACGACTGTGTAATTCGCGTATCATTGAATCTAGCAGGCTAATATTCTCAAGTAGCTCCGGGTACTCTTCAGCACGTACGAGAATAGGCAGTACACCAATATCATGAACCAGCCCGGCCAGCATGGCCTGATCAGGCTTCAGGTTGGTGAAATGTTTGCACAGCATTGAGCTTAAGCTGGCTACCTGGGTGCTGTGTTCCCAGCACTGTCGTAGTTTTGCATCAGTCACATCCGAGGTAGCCTGGAACATCTGGCGCATGGCAAGCCCAACAAGCAGATCACGTGCGGTTTTGATGCCCATGCGTGCAACTGCCATCTGGATGTCTTCAATCTGTTTGTTGCCCCGGTACATCGGGCTATTGGCAACCTGCATTAATCTTGCGGAGAGCGCTGCATCTGATCCAATCACCTCCGCCACTTTCTTTGCCGTGACGCCTTCGTCTTCTACAGTATCGCGAACCTTCAGCGCAACTTCGGGTAGAGTCGGTAATTCCAGTTTATTATCACTGATATCCTGAACAAGGCTGGCATAGAATTCTTCGATTACAGACACATTTCACTCCGTTTTATTCTCAAGTCTGCACAGAGGGCTGAACACACTTAAATTATTATGCTAGTACTATACATGTCTGTTTTGTCCTGTGACAGTGCCTGTTGTCTATTTTTCTCGTTCCAACGGTACTTCATAGGGTATTTCAAGGAAGTGCAGCATCGGGCCGGTATCGTTTTCCAGGTGAATATCACCCGATTCCTGGGCACTGATCTGGACCACTGCAAGTACCTCGCAGCTTCCTTCATCGACAGGAGCACTGGATACAATCTGACCGGCACCCTGGCCACTATCACTATGTGCAGAGACAAGCGGTGTGCCTGGTGCAGGAGGCATTGCTGACTTGATCATGGCGCGATACATGCGCCGTTTTAGCTTACCGAGGTAATGCATTCGCGCGACGATCTCTTGCCCCGGGTAACATCCTTTACTGAAACTTACGCCATCAATGGCATGCAGGTTGATCATCTGTGGCACGAAGGCTTCAACAGTCTCGTTATAAACAGAGGGGAGACCAGCTTGTATATCCAGCAGGTCCCAGTCAGGATAACCACCGACAGGAATACTTTCCACGAGGTTTTCCCAGATAGCCTGGATATCGCCAGCACTACCAATGAGAATAAAACGTGGTTGTGTGCCCGGGATACGCAGTACCTGCATATTATTAACACGGCAAAATTCATTGTCAGCTGCTGGAAGGTCGTTGCAATAGCCAGCAAGTTTGTCCATAGCCTGCTGGCCATTGATCCCGATACGCACGGAATCACTGCTGATATCCGTGATGGTAACTTTAGACATGAGGACGTACATTTGCAGACGTTTTTGTGTCGCAGGAATCGTCTCGGCAGGGATTAGCAGATAAAAGTCATCCCCATCACGGAATATGCGGAAGCTGGCGAGTATGCGTCCTTTCGGGGTGCAGTAACTGCTGAGTTGGCTGTTACTACCATCGAGTTGCTTGACATCGTTACTGAACTGGCCCTGCAAAAATTCAACGGCGTCATCACCACTGATCTTTAGTATGCCGAGGCCTGACAGATCACACAGTTTGTTACCCGTATCATCGTTGAGGGCACCTTCAAAGCCATTTACACCGTGTGCATCCAGGCTGGCATGTTGTTGCCGTAAGAATTGTTCCCAATCGCTATTTATCATCTAATACAAACTCGTATGGATTATTGTCGAAAAAAACTGGTACTGAAATACACAGATTGCGCCTGTGGTTACAGCGCGTTAACATGTTTATCATGTTCTGAATTCGATCAAGTTTAACAGGGAAAATAATAAACTTCACATGCTGGACAAGAGACGACCTGTTTTCCTGAACCTGCTACAAATACGCATGCCTGCTACTGCGATGGCATCTATTTTACACCGTTTCTCCGGTGTGCTGCTTTTCTTCGCATTGCCCGGTTTTATCTACCTGTTACAGCTTAGCCTGAACAGTGAGAGAGGTTTTGATTCTATTGCCGGGTTGTTTGATTCACTTGTTATCCGTGTGCTTGTTATTGGTCTGTTATGGTCATTAATTCACCATTTCTTTGCAGGTATACGCTTTCTGCTTCTTGACGTTGAAGCCGGTATTTCCAAAACCACAGCACGTGCAACGGCGAGGCTGGTTACGTTCGGCTCATTGTTAATTACAATTGTCATAGTAGGGGTATGCCTGTGAAAGGTGTAACCACAGGCCTGAATGCATGGCTGTTACAGCGGTTGACAGCGGTCTACTTGCTGTTATTTATGGTGGCGATGCCGGTCACGCTTTTTGTGCTCGATATCGACTCTTATGCTGAATGGAAAAACGTCATGGCAGTGCCTGTTATGGCAATGACCTGGGTGTTGTTCTTTGCCTGCATGATCGGTCATGCATGGGTGGGTATTCGTGATGTAATTATTGATTATGTTCACGCCTTCAGGATGCGCCTGGTAATACTGGCATTACTGGCGTTTTGGTTGATCAGTTTGCTTATATGGGTGATGCAGGTGTTGTTATTGGGTAGTGGAGGGATTGCTTGAACATACCACGACGTAAATTCGACACACTGGTAATTGGTGCAGGTGGCGCAGGACTGCGTGCTGCGCTGCAGCTTTCGCAGGACGAGGCAATGGTAGCTGTCGTGTCAAAGGTGTTTCCAACCCGTTCCCATACCGTTGCAGCACAGGGAGGCATCAATGCCTCGCTGGCCAATGTGACCGATGATAACTGGCACTGGCATATGTTCGATACGGTCAAGGGCAGTGACTATCTCGGCGATCAGAATGCCATCGAGTACATGTGTCGCGCTGCGCCACGTATTGTGTATGAGCTCGAACATATTGGTGTGCCGTTTTCACGACTTGATAATGGCAAGATATACCAGCGTGCATTTGGTGGTCAGAGCCAGAATTTTGGAGGCGATCAGGCAGCCCGAACCTGCGCAGCGGCTGATCGTACCGGTCACGCTATCCTGCATGCCCTGTATCAGCAAAATATCGCCGCACGTACACATTTCTTTGATGAATATTTTTCTGTCGACCTGTTAAGTGATGATGAGGGCTATATCCTTGGTGCGCTGGTTGTAAACATTGCCACCGGTGAGCCACTGGTTATCGAGGCCAAAACAACGTTGATTGCAACGGGTGGGGCTGCACAGATATTCAGAACATCAACCAATGCACATATCAATACCGGTGACGGTATGGGCATGGCGTTGCGGGCTGGGATCCCGTTACAGGACATGGAATTTTTCCAGTTCCATCCGACCGGTATTGCCGGCAAGGGGATGCTGATTACCGAGGCAGCGCGTGGTGAGGGCGGTTACCTTGTCAATGGTAACGGTGAACGCTTTATGCCGAATTACGCACCAAATGCAAAAGACCTGGCCAGTCGTGATGTGGTGAGCCGGGCCATTGCTGTTGAGATCCGCGAGGGCAGAGGTTGCGGGCCTGACAAGGACCATGTGTTGTTGAAGGTCGATCACCTGGGTAAAGATGTCGTGCACAAGCGCCTGCCGGGTATTTGTGACATGACACGTGCGTTCCTGAATATTGATCCTGCAGAGCAGGCCATCCCCGTCTTCCCGACCGCACATTACACGATGGGCGGGATCCCGACCAACCGCTATGGCCAGGTTGTCGTGCCGGTATCATCAGGACCGGAAGAGGAGGTACCGGGTTTGTATGCAGCTGGAGAGTGTGCCTGTGTGTCAATTCACGGTGCTAACCGGCTGGGTGGAAACTCACTGCTCGATATTCTTGTATTCGGGCGTGCCTCGGCAAACCACATTACCGGTTACCTTGCCGAGCATCGCCATCACCGTGTATTGCCCGATGCAAGTATCGACAGGGCGGTGCAGCGCCTGCAGCGTTGGGACAAGCAGGGTGAAGGTGAGTCGGTGGCCGGGCTGCGAAATGAGTTAAAACGTGTCATGGAAGAACACTGTGGTGTGTTCCGTACCGAGGAGGTTCTTGCCGAAGGTGTGAACAAGGTTATCGAGATTGAAAAACGCCTGCCGGACGCACGCCTGACTGATCACAGTCAGCAATTTAATACCGCGCGTATTGAGGCACTTGAGTTGGAAAATCTTGTCGATGTGGCGATAGCCACCGTATGTTCAGCGCTCTCTCGCCAGGAAAGTCGCGGTGCTCATTCAAGAGTGGACTACCCTGATCGTAATGACGTGAACTGGTTAAAGCACAGCCTGTTTTATAAACAGGACCGACAGCTGGATTACAAGCCAGTGCACACGAAGCCAATGACGGTTGATACATTTACACCCAAAGAGCGGGTCTACTGATATGCGTTTTTCCATATACAGGTATAACCCGGACGTAGATAGCGAACCTTGTATGCAGGATTACGTTCTCGAGGATTGCCCTGCAGACATGATGTTGCTCGACGCACTTTTATTGCTCAAGGAACTGGATGAGACACTCGGCTTTCGGCGTTCATGCGGTGAAGGTGTATGTGGTTCTGATGCCATGAATATCAATGGGCGTAATGGTCTGGCCTGTGTTACGTCATTGAGCAGCCTGAGCGAACCCGTGGTATTACGGCCACTACCCGGAAGACCGGTTGTTCGCGATCTGATTGTCGATCTTGAACAGTTTTACAAACAGTACCGTGCAGTCAAGCCATGGCTGCAGAATGATGAACCTGAACCTGAGGTTGAGCGTCTGCAATCGCCGGCAGAGCGCGACCAGATCGATGGTTTGTATGAATGCATTTTATGCGGCTGTTGCTCGACGGCCTGTCCATCATTCTGGTGGAATCCGGAACGTTTCCTTGGCCCTGCTGCCTTGTTACAGGCCTGCCGGTTCCTTGCAGACAGTCGTGATGATGCAACAGAAGAACGTTTGCAGACCCTTGATGATGCCTACAAGCTGTTTCGCTGTCACAGTATTATGAATTGCGTTGATGTCTGTCCGAAGGGGCTAAACCCAACCAGCGCGATTGGCCGAATCAAACACATGATGTTAAAGAAGACCCTGTAATGGATGGTGCTTTGAACAATAATGGCGTCGTAGATGCAAGGTTAAAATGGCAATGCCGACGTGGCATGCTTGAACTTGATTTATTGTTGTCCGGTTTTCTGGAAAATGGATATACTGGACTCGACAAGCAACAACAACAATTGTTTGTCGATCTACTGGAAACCCCGGACACGGAATTGCTTGAATTCCTGATGGGGCGAAATATGCACAGGGAGGTGCATGTACAGGATGTCATCAACAAGATCTGTTCCACTGCTCGAACTTGAACGGCGCAGTTCGCGCAGCCTCGCACTGATACTAACGACCCTGCATATTACTGCTGCAGTTTGTGTGCTATTGGTAGTGCCATATACGTCCAATGCATTGCTTTTGTTTCTTCCGGTGCTCGGGATGAATTTTTATACCCAGTACTGTCGCCATGTGTTACTGAGTGACAGTAAAAGTGTTGTGACTGTAAGGCATGCTGAACAAGGCTGGCTGCTACGATTTTTGGAGGAAGAAGAAATTGATGTACAGATCCTGCCTGATAGTTACATTCACCCATTGCTTGTGATCCTGAATTTCAGGCAGGGACGACAACGTTTCAGTGTGCCGTTGCCGTTTGATGCACTGGACCCTGAACAGCATCGAAAATTACGTGTCAGGCTGAACGGGTTGCGCAAGACAGACTGACAGTTGCTCAGGCCGTAATCGCGGTGCCTGTTGAATAATTATCGGGTACGAGAATCGTATTCGTCGCTGGAGGACTGTCAGTTTGCGGGTAATCAAGGGTGTAGTGCAGGCCACGACTCTCATGACGTTGCATGGCGCAGCGTATGATCATATCTGCAACCTGTGCGAGGTTGCGAAGTTCCAGTAAGTCATTCGTGACACGGAAGTTACCGTAGTAGTCATCAATTTCACGAAGTAACAGGTCAACGCGGCTTTTCGCTCGCTGCAGGCGTTTGTTCGTACGCACAATCCCGACATAGTCCCACATGAAGCGGCGTAGCTCATCCCAGTTATGGCTGACGACAACCTCTTCATCAGAGTTGGTGACACGGCTTTCATCCCAGTCAGGTAAGTATTTGGCCAGTGCATAACCGGGCAGGTTGGCAAGAATGTGCTCACTTGCCGATTGGGCATACACGAGGCATTCCAGCAGTGAGTTACTTGCCAGCCGGTTGGCACCATGTAAGCCGGTACAGGTGGCTTCACCAATTGCATACAGGCCCTCGACATCAGTACGACCGTTGATATCTGTCATGACACCGCCACAGGTATAGTGTGCGGCGGGGACGACAGGTACAGCTTCTTTGGTCATGTCATAGCCATATTCCATACAGCGGGCATAGATATTCGGAAAATGCAGGCGAATAAAATCAGCCGGTTTGTGGCTGATATCGAGCAGCACATGGTCAATCCCCAGGCATTTCATTTCATGGTCAATGGCCCGGGCAACGACATCACGTGGTGCGAGCTCGGCACGTGGGTCAAATTGCGACATGAATTCCTTGCCGTTGGGCAAACGAAGCTTGCCGCCTTCACCCCTGATTGCCTCGGTCATGAGGAAGGTCTTGGCACGTGGATGGTACAGGCAGGTCGGATGGAACTGGATAAATTCCATGTTGGCGACCCGGCAGCCTGCACGCCAGGCCATCGCGATTCCATCACCCGTCGAGACATCCGGGTTGGTCGTATACAGGTAAACTTTGTTGGCGCCACCGGTCGCCATGGCCACAGCGCGTGCAGCAATGCTGATCACCTTGCCGGAATTGCGATCAAGCACGTAGGCACCGAGACAGCGATTACCCGGTTGCCCGAGTTTGGCGCTGGTAATCAGGTCAACAACGATATGTTGCTCGAAAATGGTGATGTTTTTGTGCTGGCGGACCTTTTCACCGAGTGTCATTTCAACTGCGCGACCGGTCGCATCGGCGGCATGAATCACGCGACGACGTGAATGGCCACCTTCACGGGTCAGGTGATAGCCCCCGGAACCATCTTCTCCCGGTTCACGGGTAAACAGCACGCCCTGGTCGATGAGCCACTGGATACTTTCACGACCATGTTCAACGACATGCTGGACGATATCCGGATCACACAGGCCACCACCTGCGTTGATGGTGTCTTCAACGTGCTTCTCGACCGAATCTTCGTCATCGAGCACAGCCGCGATCCCGCCCTGGGCATACAGGCTGGCGCTTTCGATCAGGGGACCCTTGGCAATAATGGCGATTTTGACTGAATCAGCCAGGCGCAGCGCGAGGCTGAGGCCGGCTAATCCACCACCGATAACAAGGACATCGAAGCTATTATTTTTAGACATCTTTAATGATTTTCGGAACACTTTCGGGTCACGATGGACTAAACTGTGTTTTTACAATTAGATAGCGAATGAGAATATAATAAAATTTGTCGATAGGCGAACTATTCGGCAGGAAAAAGGTCTACTTAACAGGCAGATGAGTAATTATTGCCGGAAAGAAAGGGGATGGCCCGAATGGGCGAGAAAAATGTGGACCGTGAACTGGTAGCACGTGTTCAGGGCGGTGATAAAAAGGCGTTTGATCTGCTGGTGCTGAAGTATCAGCAAAAGGTACTGAACCTGGTCACGCGTTATGTACGGGACCATTCTGAGGCTCAGGATGTCGCACAGGAGGCCTTTATCAAGGCTTACCGTGCATTGGCCGGGTTTCGTGGTGATAGTGCGTTTTATACCTGGTTGTACCGGATCGCCATCAATACCGCGAAGAATTATTTAGTGGCCCAGGGACGCCGGCCACCTAAGGATGATATCGAGGCAGCGGATGCCGAGCAGTATGATAATGCCCACGGCCTGAAGGAATACGATACGCCCGAGGCATTGGCGCAAAAGGATGAGTTACAACATACCGTCAACGAGGCGATCCAGGCATTACCGGAAGACCTGCGGACAGCGATTATGTTGCGAGAACTGGAGGGACTCAGTTACGAAGAGATAGCAAAGGCCATGTCATGCCCAGTTGGTACCGTTCGATCACGGATCTTCAGGGCACGCGAGGCGATAGAAGCACGGATACGTCCACTCATGCAGGGTGATGAGACGGACTGATTCCGGTATTGATGGCGAGTAAAGAATTATGATGATGAAAAATGATGACCAACTTTCTGCCCTTGTCGATGGTGAACTCGATTCAGCTGAGGCCAGCCAGCTGATTAGTGACATAACCGATAGCGATGAGCTGCGAACCCGTTGGGCAAGCTATCACCTGATTGGTCAGGTCATGCAGGGTGATACCCAGAACACTGCAACTGTTGACATGAGCGCACGAATCAGTGCTGCACTTGAAAATGAACCCACTGTGCTTGCACCACAACCCCGTGTCCGTGCGATACCCGCGATGTTCCGGCAGGTTGCGGGAATGGCTGTTGCTGCAACCGTTGCGGCTGCAGCCGTATTGATGTTGCAACCGACAGAGCAGGGCGTTTTCGAACAGGGTGATTTTGTTGCTGAACTCGGTTCCCCTGTAGGTCAGCTTAAAGAAAACCGTATCCAGGTTAACAGTCGGGGTATGAACTGGTCGACAGCCCAACCCTCTGTTGCAACCAAGCTGAATAGTTACCTTGTTAACCACAACGGGTACTCGACTGCGGTCAGGGGTAACCTGCCTTTTGCCTCGATCGTGGGCTATGATTCGAATACGGCGACGAGCGATGATGACACTGTCATTCTTGAATACAACCCTAACGGTGGCAGTACCCGTCAATGAAACGTGTCGTCCTTGTTCTTGTTTTACTGAGTTGCTTTCAACTCCCGCTTGCAGCGGAACAAATTTCATCCGATCAAGTTAGAGAATGGCTGGGTCGCGTCACCGATGCCGGTAAAAGCCTGAATTACGAGGGCACGTTTGTTTACCGTCATGGGAATCAAATTGAGGCTGTCAGGATCATCCATAAGGCGGATGACAAAGGCGAACATGAACGAATGATTTCGCTGACCGGTTCAGCACGTGAAATTATTCGCAATAACGAGTTTGTCACCTGCATTTCGCCCGAAAACAAGTCTGTTGTGGTGGATAACCATAGCCCGAGAAGTCGGTTGCCTTCCTTTACCAGTGATCTCGAGCAGCTTGATGCTTACTATGATTTTGTCTTTGAAGGTTATGAGCGTGTTGCATCGCGGGAGGCAAGACGGGTATTGATACGTCCGCGTGATGATTTCCGTTATGGTTACCGACTCTGGATTGATGATGCTTTTGAGCTTCTATTGCGTTCAGAACTGCTTGATACTGCAGGTAACGCGGTTGAACAGGTCATGTTTACTGATATCAAGCTACATGAAACGCTTGATGACAGGTTACTGCAGCCAAACATCAGTGGTCACGAATACACCTGGGTGACCGATAACGAAAACAAGCATGCTGAGCCAATGCCGCTAGATAAGCGTTGGCATGTAGTGGATAAACCACATGGTTTTATGTTGTCTCACCACAACAAGCACAAGCTTCCGGAAAACCGCATGCCCGTTGAGCACCTTGTGTTTACGGACGGGCTGGCATGGGTGTCGGTCTATATAGAGAAAATGGACGCGACACCTGATTTGTTGCAGGGAGCATCAAGTATGGGTGCTGTGAATGCGTATGGTCGCGTTTTGGGTCAATACCATGTGACGGCTGTGGGTGAAGTGCCGTCTGTTACCGTTGAGTTGTTAAGTGATGCGGTTTTGCGTAACAAGTGACCGCGATGATTGAGGAACAGGCAACAGTTTTAGCTGTAAACGGTGACCAGGTTTCAATCGAAATTAGTCGCCAGTCAGGGTGTGGACACTGTTCTGCGAAGAATACCTGCGGCACATCGATACTGGACAGGTTTTTCAATCGTAATAAAAATCAAATGGTCCTTCAGAGTGACCTTGATATTTCGGTTGGTGATGAAGTGATTGTAGGGATTGAGGAAGGTTCGCTGGTTAAGGGATCGTTTATTGTGTATACACTACCATTAATATCAATGTTGGTGTTCCCTGTCGTTGCCAGCGGGTTTACCTCATCAGAGGCGGTTTCGATTTTTTCGGCACTGACAGGATTTATCGCCGGGCTGTTTTATGTTCGTTACTTTTCCCGGCAAGTACAGAATGATGAACGTTACCGCCCGGTAATATTACGACAGTTGAGTAACAGTCGCATGTATGCAGGCTGTGTGACTGATAGTCAGGAGTTATTATGAAAAAGCATGTAGTCAATTTTTCAGTGTGGATACTGGGTATGCTGCTGGTTGCAGCATCTGCACAGGCAAGAAGTTTGCCTGACTTTACTGTTCTGGTGGAAAAAAACAGCGCAGCAGTTGTCAACATCAGTACAACGCAAAAAATCAAGTCACATTCCAAGCTTCCGAAGGGACTGCAAATTCCGGATTTGCCCGAAGACAGTCCATTCAACGATTTTTTCCGTCACTTCTTTGATGAGGAAGGCAAAGGCCGTTTACCCGAGCAGGACACCAAGTCACTTGGCTCCGGCTTTATTGTTTCTGATGACGGTTACGTGATCACCAATAATCATGTTGTCAGTGATGCGGATGAAATTCTTGTGCGGCTGAGTGACCGCCGCGAGTTCCAGGCCAAGGTTATCGGAACTGATGAACGCACTGATGTTGCCGTTCTGAAAATCGAAGCCGAAAATTTGCCTGTAGTGACAGTCGGCAAGTCGAGTGACCTGAAAGTGGGTGAATGGGTACTGGCAATTGGCTCACCGTTTGGTTTCGACGCATCTGTAACAGCTGGCATCGTGAGTGCCAAGGGCCGCAGCCTGCCGCGTGAAAACTATGTACCGTTTATTCAGACTGATGTAGCGATCAACCCGGGTAACTCTGGCGGCCCGTTATTCAACCTTGACGGTGAGGTTGTTGGGGTTAACTCACAGATCTATAGTCGTACCGGTGGCTTTATGGGACTGTCATTCGCTATACCAATTGAGGTTGCCATCAGTGTCGCGGACCAGTTGCGAACCAAGGGACGTGTTTCACGTGGCTGGTTAGGTGTGTTGATCCAGGACGTGAATTCCGACCTGGCTGAATCGTTTAACATGGACAGGCCACGAGGTGCGCTGGTATCAAGAGTGTTGCCGGACAGCCCGGCTGCCAGCGCTGGTTTTGAAGTCGGGGATATTATTTTGCGATTCAACGGTGAAGATGTTGAACGGTCAAAAGATTTGCCACCACTGGTGGGCCGTACCCCAGTTGACGAAAAAGTGAATGTTCGAGTCCTTCGAAAGGGCAAAATCAAAAACCTGCGGGTTCTGATCGGAGAACTTCCAAAGGAAGATGAACTGCAGGCAGCAGCGACAGGCAAATCAAAACCTGCCAAGGAAAGTCGTTTGGCTATTTCAGTTGCTGATCTGACAGACAAGCAGCGCGAAAGCCGTGATATCAGTGACGGTGGCGTACTTGTTACAGAGATTACCAGTGGCCCGGCAGCAAAGGCCGGTATTCGTCGCGGTGACGTCATCACAATGTTGAATAATGAGGCCGTGAAGGGTGCTGAGCACTTCGGTGAGCTGGTACAGGCATTACCCGTCAACAAATCCATCCCGGTCCTCGTAAATCGTGCGCGCAGTGGCCCACAGTTCCTGGCGTTGAAAATCAAAGATGACGAATGATTCAACGACGGCCATACAGCTAACCCTGTATGGCCGTAATGATTGTCACCTGTGCGAGGACATGCTGAACACACTTGCAGAGTTCGAGAAAACGATGGGCTTTAGCGTGAAATGGGTAGATATTGACAAGGATCCGACCCTGCAAACTCGCTATAGCACCCTTGTTCCAGTACTCATGCATAACAAGACCGAGATTTGCCACTATTTCCTCGATCCGCAAGCTCTTCACAACTATTTCAGGCAAGTGGCCGAATAAGTTATAATCCTTCCCCGGACGGCGCTGGTTTTAACTAAGCAGCGCCGAATTTGTAATTATTGCCGGTAAATTTGACCGAGCCCCCTGTCAGGAAACAATCCCATGAAAATGGAGAACATCCGTAATTTCTCCATCATTGCCCATATCGATCACGGTAAATCCACGCTGGCTGACCGTTTTATCCAGGACTGTGGTGGTTTATCAGAGCGTGAAATGCAGGCCCAGGTACTTGATTCGATGGATATCGAGCGTGAGCGCGGCATTACGATCAAGGCACAGAGCGTTACGCTCGATTACAAGGCCGATGACGGTGAAACCTACCGGCTCAATTTTATCGACACCCCCGGCCACGTTGATTTCTCTTACGAAGTATCCCGCTCACTGTCGGCATGTGAAGGCGCGTTATTAGTTGTTGATGTCGCGCAGGGTGTTGAAGCACAGAGTGTCGCGAATTGCTATACCGCGATTGAACTTGGTCTTGAAGTTATGCCTGTCTTGAACAAGATTGACCTGCCAGCGGCTGATCCTGACCGGGTGATAAAAGAAATTGAAGAAATTATTGGTATCGAGGCCGAAGATGCCGTGCGGGTCAGCGCCAAAACCGGTGTCGGTATCAAGGATGCGCTGGAACGTCTTGTTCATACAATTCCTGCCCCGGTTGGTGATGTCGATGCACCACTGCAGGCGCTAATTATTGACTCATGGTTTGATAACTACCTGGGTGTTGTGTCACTGGTTCGTATTGTGCATGGCCAGATTTCACCAAAAAAGAAGATCCGAGTCATGTCGACTGGACGTGATTTCCTCGTTGATATGGTAGGTATATTTACACCCAAACGTATCGAGACCGAGGTGCTTGAAGCAGGGGATGTTGGTTACATTGTCGCAGGCATTAAAGACATCACTGGTGCACCAGTAGGCGATACCATTACGCGAGCTGATAACCCATCCGAAGAACAGTTGCCGGGATTTGAGCAGGTTCAACCACGCGTTTTTGCCGGGCTGTTCCCGGTCAGTTCGGATGATTATGAAAGTTTTAGAGAGGCACTGCAGAAGCTGAGCCTTAATGATGCCTCATTGTTTTTTGAACCAGAGAACTCCCAGGCATTAGGGTTCGGTTTTCGTTGTGGCTTCCTGGGTATGTTGCACATGGAAATCATCCAGGAGCGGCTTGAACGCGAATACGATATTGACCTGATTACGACCGCGCCAACGGTTATATACGAAGTACTTGATACCAAGGGTGAGATTATCAAGATTGATAATCCATCACGTCTGCCAGAACCGAATTACATCGAAGAAATTCGCGAGCCGGTGATTACGGCAAACCTTCTTATGCCACAGGAATATGTGGGTAGTGTTATTAACCTGTGTATTGAGAAGCGTGGTGTGCAGAAGAGTATGCAGTATCTGGGTAACCAGGTGTCAATGACCTATGAAATGCCGATGAACGAAATGGTGTTGGATTTTTTTGACAGGTTGAAATCAGTGAGCCGCGGTTTTGCGTCGATGGAATACCATTTTTCACATTTTGAACCTGCAAACGTTGTAAAGCTGGATGTGCTGATTAATGGTGAAAAGGTTGATGCACTGGCTGTTATTGTGCATCGAGATCAGGCACAGAGCAGGGGTAAAGACCTTGTTGAACGGATGCGTGAAATTATTCCTCGACAGATGTTTGATGTCGCTATACAGGCCGCTATTGGAACGCACATTATTGCCCGCTCTAATGTAAAGGCGTTGCGCAAGAATGTGACAGCAAAATGTTATGGTGGGGATGTGTCACGTAAGCGCAAGTTGCTGGAAAAGCAGAAGGCTGGTAAGCGACGTATGAAGCAGGTAGGGTCAGTTGAGATACCCCAGGAAGCATTTATGGCTGTCCTCAGTACCGGCAAAAAACAATAGTTCGGAGATATCCAGGTGAATTTTGATTTTGAATTAGTATTGGTCATCCTTGCATTTATCAGCGGAAGTATTTGGCTGGTCGACAAGCTGTTGTTTGCACCCAAACGTGTTGTCGGTCAGGAAGGGGAGGAAGCCCAGGAACCAGTCATCGTTGAGTATGCAAATTCGCTGTTTCCTGTTTTTCTCATTGTGCTGGTTCTGCGCTCATTTGTAGGTGAGCCGTATGAAATACCGTCGGGCTCCATGAAGCCAACCCTGCTTGTCGGTGACTATATTATTGTCAATAAATTCAAATATGGTCTGAAACTGCCGGTCATTGACACACCACTGATCGATCTGGATATGCCCGAACGTGGTGATGTGTTTGTTTTCCGTTACCCGGTCGACAATGAGACTAATTATATCAAGCGTGTTGTAGGCATTCCCGGCGATAATGTTCGTTATACCGATAAGGTTCTGTATATTAATGGTGTACGAGTCGAACAACAGTCAATTGGTACTGCCAAGGCAGAGTGTCCGGGTTTCTTCCGTGCTGATGCAGATATCAGGCGTGAGGTGATCGATGAAGTAGAACATGATATGTATGTCTGCAGCCTTAGTAGGGATGGTGACTTGCATTTCAATGTCCCTGAAGGGAAATATTTGGCGTTTGGTGATAACAGAGATAATAGCAATGACAGTCGTTACTGGGGCTATGTTCCGGCCGAGAACCTGGTTGGAAAGGCTGTTATGATCTGGTTTAGCTCCGATGCCACAAAAGGCTGGTTTTCCGGGGAACGTTTTCGTTGGAGTCGTATAGGTACACTGTTAAATTAGTAAGTATAAGAGTGATGAGGGATATGCCATTATGAATACGTTAAAAACTCAACGTGGTGTGACAGGTCTTGGTTGGTTAATAATCTTGGGGCTTATTGCATTTTTTGCATTTCTGAGCCTGAAACTTTTCCCTATTTTTGTAGAAAATTTTAATGTAAAAACTGCACTCGAGTCATTAAAGAATGAGCAGGGTATAGAAAGAAAAGCGGGTACCGAAATTCGGGATTTGCTATGGCGTAAACTTGATATTAATGACGTCAAAAATGTAGGTCTGAAAAATATCAAGATTAACAAGCGTAAAGGCAACCTTTACGTGAGAGTCGTATATGACGTCAAGCAACCTCTTGTCGGGCCATTAAGCCTTGTTGCGGAATTTGATGAACGCATGGAGACAGAGTAGTTGACGCTAAACCTGGAGCGATTATCTGGCAAGCTTGGTTACACGTTCCGGGATGAGGCGTTGCTGGTCAGCGCCTTAACGCATAGGAGCGTTGGTCACAATAATAATGAACGCCTCGAATTTCTGGGTGATTCCATCCTGGGCATGGTGATTGCTGCAGAGTTATACAACCGGTTTCCAGCATCAAGCGAGGGTGAACTTAGCAGAATGCGCGCCAGCCTGGTCAAAGGCGAAACCCTTTCAGAAATCGCGCGTGAACTTTCGGTTGGTGATTACCTCAAGTTAGGTCCGGGTGAACTCAAAAGTGGTGGCTTCAGAAGGGACTCGATATTGGCAGATGCCTTCGAGGCGCTGCTTGGTGCAGTTTATCTTGACTCGGATATTGTTACTTGTCGAGATCTGATCCTTGAGCGTTTCGCTCCCCGCTTGGATGGTGTATCACCTCACAAGGTTGAAAAAGATCCCAAAACCCGTCTGCAGGAATTATTACAGGCGAGCCGACTGCCGCTACCTGTTTACAATGTCATTGATGTTGCAGGTAAGGCACATGAGCAAACCTTTACCATTGAATGTCAGGTTGAAGGACAACCGCCATGCAATGCAAAGGGTGACAGCCGCCGCAAGGCTGAACAGGCAGCGGCAGAGCTGGCTTTGCAACAGCTGCAGAGTGCTAAGTAAATGACTGAAATAGCGGACATGAAACGTTGTGGCTATGTTGCATTTATCGGTCGACCGAATGTTGGAAAATCTACTCTACTCAACCGATTGATTGGTCAGAAGTTGTGTATTACATCACGTAAGCCACAAACGACGCGACATCGTGTATTGGGAATCAAGACAACCAGTGATACGCAGTTTATTTTCGTCGATACGCCAGGTATGCATATTGATAACAAGCACGCCATGAACCGCTATATGAATCGGGCAGCGAAGACAGCGGTTCATGACGTAGATGTCGTTGTGTTTGTCATTGAAGCGACCGGTTGGACAGAAGAAGATGAATTGGTGCTGGAACGAATCAGGCATACCGATGCCCATATGGTCCTGGTAATAAACAAAATAGACCGGCTGGCGAAAAAAGACGCACTGCTGCCACTTTTACAAAAGATGTCGGAGCTCGAGAATATTACCGACATTATTCCTCTCTCGGCCAAAAGCGGTGACAATACGAATGTGTTGGAAGAACGTCTGCGTACCCTGTTGCCGGAAGGAGACTTTTTCTTTGATGAAGAGCAAATCACGGACAGGAGTATGCGTTTTGTTGCCACAGAACTGATACGTGAGAAACTGATCCGCAGGCTTGGTAAGGAGTTGCCTTACGCACTTACCGTTGAGATTGAAGAATACCAGGAGACCGGTGGTGTCCTTCACGTTGGTGCTGTTATCTGGGTCGAGCGTGCCGGGCAGAAAGCCATTGTGATTGGTAAGGGCGGTTCAATGCTGAAAGAGATTGGCAGGCAGTCACGCCAGGAACTGGAAAAAATGCTTGAGACCAAGGTGTTTGTGCGCCTCTGGGTCAAGGTCAGGGAAGGCTGGTCTGATGATGAGCGGGCATTGCGCAGCCTGGGCTATACAGACGATATGTAGTGGCCATGCGCGTTCAGTTGCAACCATGTTTTGTTTTGCATCGACGGGAGTACCGCAATAGCAGTCTTATTCTAGAGGTTTTTTCTGCAGAATATGGACGTGTTGGCCTGGTTGCCCGAGGGGTTCGTAGCGCACGTTCTCAAAGTAACGCTCTGTTACAGGCCTTTCAACCGCTACTTATATCCTGGTCAGGGCGCGGTGACTTGTACACCTTGACGCATGTTGAGGCAGCGGAGTTCGTTCCACCTTTGTCCGGGCACAGTTACGCCAGCGCCTATTACCTGACGGAATTAATTATGCGCCTGCTACAGCGCATGGATGCCCACACGGAACTCTTTACGTTATATGCAAACGCGATCGCTTGTTTACGCATTGACGGTGGTGACAAACTTGCTGCCGAGCGTAACTTGCGGCTGTTTGAAAAACACTTGCTAGAAGAACTCGGTTACGGGCTTGTTCTTGATCATGATGTGAATAGCGGTGAAGTACTTCAGCCTGAGCAGGAATACTGCTACGTGCCTGAGCATGGTCCTGTGCTGAAAACTCCAGCGGCACTACAAAATGGACCCATAGTACATGGCAGTAGCCTGATTGCTCTGGCAAATGGCGAGCTTGGTGACGGTAATAGCCTGCGCGATTGTAAACGCCTGATGCGCACGATCCTGCAAGGTTATATAGGTGACAAACCTCTGCAGAGCAGGATGTTGTATACTTCCAACCATGTACCAAAATAAGATTTTCAGGAGATAACAGGGTGCCAGAAGCGGTTTCTGAAATATTACTGGGTGTGAATATCGATCATGTCGCCACATTGCGCCAGGCGCGGGGCACACGCTACCCGGATCCGATCCAGGCTGCGATTGAGGCTGAGCAGGCAGGTGCGGATGCAATTACTCTGCACCTTCGTGAAGACCGGCGCCATATCCAGGATCGTGATGTCGTGATGCTGAAAGATATCCTGCAAACACGTATGAACCTGGAAATGGCCGTGACAGAAGAAATGTTGAAAATTGCATCTGATGTACAGCCCGACGATTGTTGCCTGGTGCCTGAACGTCGCGAGGAACTCACGACCGAGGGCGGGCTGGATGTAAAGGGGCAAATGAGCAAGATGACAGATGCCTGTTCTCGACTTGCCGATGCCGGAGTGCGTGTATCACTGTTTATTGATCCCGATCCTGTTCAGATCACAGCTTCTGCAGAAGCAGGGGCACCTGTTATTGAAATTCACACCGGGCGTTTTGCAGACGCGGAAACAGCGGGTGAACGTGAGTTTGAATTTGATCGCATTCGCCAGGCTGTCGATGCCGGTGTGCAGGCTGGTCTGCATGTTAATGCGGGGCATGGGCTGCATTACCATAATGTCGAAGCGATAGCTGCACTGCCAGCGATTCGTGAACTGAATATTGGTCATGCAATCATTGCACGCGCGGTGTTCAGCGGTCTTCAGGAATCGGTACGGGAAATGAAACGCCTGATGCGCGAAGCGCGTATGTATGCTCTGCAGGATAACCAATGATCTACGGTGTTGGTACAGATATTGTCCGTGTTTCCCGTATGCAGGAAAATATTGAACAGTATGGTGAAAAATTTTCGAATCGCATCCTGACAGCCAACGAACTGGATGATTTTAAAGACACAGTGCGTCCGGCACACTTCCTTGCAAAACGATTTGCCGCCAAGGAGGCGACAGCAAAGGCAATGGGCATAGGTTTCAGTCGTGGTATGAGCCTGCGGGATATCGGCGTTAACCATGATGAAAACGGTAAACCGGTGCTTGAGTATTTCTCAAGGGCTGCAGAGTTGCTGCAGGAACTCGGAATTGGAGCAAGTTATATCAGTATCGCGGATGAAGACGATCATGCCGTAGCATTTGTCACCCTGATGCAGTCAGAGTAGGGGAATACTCGTTTAGTTATTCAGTAACCGGTCAATCTCATTGTTGAGATTGTGCAGAGCATCATCCAGTTCACTTTCCTTGTTTTTGATCATGGTTTCAAGGTGATTGGCCGCATAGCCGACCGCCGGCACGCCACAGTAGCGCGTTGAACCGTTGATCTTGTGTACGCTGTCATACATCGCAGCGGCATCGCCTTGTTCCCAGGCAGCATTCATCAAAGAGCGCAGTTCCGGTAATTCGTTGAGCAGCATATCCAGCATCTGGCGTGCCAGGTCTTCATTTCCCCCCGCCAGTTGCAGTGATAATTGATCATCGTAGACGTCAAGTTCCTTGTCCATGTTCAACCTTTTTCTGTTCCTGAATTATGTCGTTTATACAGTGTGTATAAACAGATTTCCAGTGGTTCGATATGTGCCACAGTATATCCTGCATGGGTGCAATAATTCGGGTAAAATGACCGGATGAAATACGCGACACTTGAAAACTTTGTGGGTAATACACCGCTGGTACGCTTGCAGCGTCTGCCCGGTGAAACGACGAATACCATCCTGGTCAAGCTGGAGGGGAACAACCCTGCCGGTTCGGTCAAGGATCGTCCCGCCCTGAGTATGATCAGGCATGCCCAGGAAAGAGGTGAGATCAAACCCGGTGATAGCCTGATTGAGGCAACCAGTGGCAATACAGGTATTGCACTTGCCATGGCTGCAGCAATGCAGGGCTATAAGCTCAAGCTGGTCATGCCCGAGCATATGAGCCTCGAACGGCGCGGTGTGATGCGTGCATTCGGTGCCGAGATTATCCTTACGCCACAAGAAGGCAGTATGGAAGCCGCTATCGACAAGGCACGTGAACTCGAGGTGGCTGGTGAAGGCAAGGTACTTGACCAGTTCTCCAACCTGGATAATCCCCAGGCACATTATGAGGGTACCGGGCCGGAGATCTGGCGTGATACCGAGGGCAGTGTGACCCACTTTGTTAGTGCGATGGGGACAACCGGTACCATTATGGGAACATCACGTTACCTGAAAGAGCAGAACTCTGCAGTTGAGATCGTCGGTGTACAGCCGTCTGAAGGTTCCTCGATACCGGGTATTCGTCGCTGGCCAAAAGAATACCTGCCAAAGATCTACGATGAGACACGCGTCGACCGGATCATTGATGTCACACAACAGCAGGCGGAAGATACCACGCGTGCACTCGCGGCCCAGGAAGGTATATTCGCAGGTATATCTTCCGGTGGTGCAGTTGCGGCGGCATTACAGTTGTCTACACAAGTCGAGAATGCCGTCATTGTGAGCATTATTTGCGACCGTGGCGATCGTTACCTGTCAACCGGCGTGTTTCCTGCTGAGTAAGTCTTACTAATAATGAATATATTTGTCTTTGATATTGAAACAGTGCCCGATGTCGACAGTGGCAGGCGCCTGCATGACCTGGGTGGTCTGTCGGAAAAAGAGATCGCCGATATTATGTATCACCTGCGTCGCCAGGAGACAGGTGGTTCGGAGTTTCTGAGTCATCACTTGCAACGCATCGTTGCGATATCTGCCGTGTTCAGACAGGGTGACAATGTAAAGGTCTGGTCACTTGGTGAATCAGATTCAAGCGAAAAAGAGCTTATCGAGTTATTCTTTGCCGCAGTAGAGCGTTATACACCAACACTTGTCTCCTGGAACGGTAGTGGCTTTGACCTGCCTGTGCTGCATTACCGTGCCCTGTTGCATGGCGTCAGTGCCCCGCGTTACTGGGAAACGGGTGAGCATGACCAGGGTTTCCGCTGGAACAATTACCTGAGCCGTTATCACTCTCGCCATACGGATCTGATGGATGTGCTGGCCGGTTTTCAGCCACGCGCCACTGCGCGACTCGACGAGATTGCAGGTATGTTGGGCTTCCCCGGTAAGATGGGTATGGATGGCTCGAAGGTGTGGGATACGTTCCGCAGTGGTGATGTTGCCGCAGTGCGTGACTACTGCGAGACCGATGTGCTGAATACCTACCTGGTTTACCTTCGCTATGAACTGATTCGCGGTAACCTGTTGCAGCAAGAATACGACAGTGAATGCAAACTGTTACACGATATGTTATCCACCTCTGAACATCCTCATCTGCAGGCATTCGTGCAGAACTGGGATGCCAACAAGTACTAAGCTTATGGCCCGTCGACGCAGGAAAAAATTGCCCACCGAACCGGTGGCGGCAACAATCGAAAGTCTTTCGCACGAAGGCCGTGGTATCGCGCATATTGATGGCAAGACGATCTTCATCGATGGCGCCTTGCCTGGTGAAGCGGTTATGTTTGTCTATACCTCACGCCGGGCAAAGTTTGATGAGGGCCGTACAGTTGAGGTGACCACCCCGTCATCTGACAGGGTACAACCACCATGCCCTCACTTTCTTGTCTGTGGTGGCTGCAGCCTGCAGCATATGTCGTCTGATGCACAGTTACAGCTCAAGCAAACTGTGTTACACGAGCAGTTCAGACACCTTGGCGGACTCGAGATTGAAAATGTACTTGAGCCCTTGACGGCAAAAAGTACAGGTTATCGCCGCAAGGCCCGGCTTGGCGTACGCTTTGTCATCAAGAAAGACAAACTGCTGGTCGGTTTTCGCGAGAAGAACAGTGCCTACCTGACAGATATGCAGTCATGTATTGTCTTGCATGAGTCTGTTGGCCTGCGTATTGAAGATTTGCAGGCTATTGTGCGGGGCATGGAGGCCTACCAGAAGATTGCCCAGATCGAGGTTGCAGTCGGCGATAACCATACAACACTCGTGTTCCGAAACCTGGTCGAATTGTCAGAGGCTGATATCGAACTGCTCAAGAACTTTTCTGGACAGACCGGTATCCATGTCTGGTTACAGCCAAAGGGACCGGACACTGCCACGCCATTGTGGCCGGCAGAGTCACAGTTGACATACAGCTTGCCTGAGTATGATGTGAACTACGAATTTTCACCGACAGACTTTACCCAGGTAAATGCCGAGCTGAACAAGAAGATGATCAAACAGGCCATTGACCTGTTGCAACTGGAGCAAGGTAGTCGGGTGCTGGATCTGTTCTGCGGCATCGGTAATTTCAGCCTGCCGCTTGCTCGCCAGTGTGAACATGTCATCGGAATTGAAGGTAGTGATGCGCTGGTTGAGCGCGCACGCCATAATGCGCAGCGAAATAATATTGAGAATGTTGAATACATCGCCGCTGATCTGACCAAGGAGATCCCGACAGCGATCAAGGGCATTGACCGTATGTTGCTGGACCCGCCACGCAGCGGAGCACTCGAGGTTGTCAGTCGTATGAAGGAGCTTGGTCCAGAGCGGCTTGTGTATGTCTCTTGCAATATTGCCACACTGGCCCGTGATGCGGGTGAACTCGTACAGAACCAGGGTTATAAATTACTCAGTGCAGGCATCATGGACATGTTCCCACACACGGCGCATGTTGAGTCGATTGCCGTGTTCGAGAAGGCGTGAACGATGACGAATGAACATGGCATACAGCCGGTTCGTTGGCAGAATGACACGCTAGAGTTACTTGATCAGCGCGTTCTGCCTGATGAGGTCAGTTACCTTGAATTGAAGACAGTAACAGAGGTGGCCAGTGCGATCCGAGACATGGTCGTTCGTGGTGCACCGGCGATTGGGATCGCTGCAGCGTACGGTGTCGTGATTGCAGCCCGTCAACGCTATACCGAATCGGCTACGGACTGGAAGGTGCTGCTGGAAGCCGATCTTGAACTTCTCTCGGCCGCACGTCCCACTGCAGTAAACCTGAACTGGGCATTACAGAAAATGCACCAATTGGTTACTGGAATTGAGGATGATCCTGTTCCCGTGTTATTGACCGAGGCAAGTCGTATCCATGACGAAGATATTGCCGCCAATCGTGCGATGGGTGAGCTGGGTGCTGCACTGATTGAGCCTGACTCAGGTGTGTTGACGCACTGTAATGCTGGGGCACTGGCAACCGGTGGATATGGCACGGCGCTTGGCGTGATCCGCAGTGGCTGGCAGTCGGGTGTCATCAATAAGGTCTTCGCGGATGAAACACGGCCATGGTTGCAGGGGGCGCGCCTGACTGCCTGGGAACTCCTGCAGGACAATATCCCGGTTACGCTGCTCGTCGAGGGTGCTGTATCGTCCTTGTTGCAAACGGGTCAGGTACAATGGTTTATCGTCGGTTCTGACCGCATAGCCGCGAACGGTGATGTCGCGAACAAGATTGGCACACTGGCCGGTGCCATCCAGGCTAGACACTTTGGCATCAAGGTCATGGTGGTCGCGCCCACCTCGACGATTGACATGGCAACACCTGATGGCAAGTCGATACCGATAGAAAGCCGTGATCCAGACGAGATTCTGGCCATGGTAGGCAAGGGCATTGCGGCTACAGGTAGCCACGCCTGGAACCCTGTATTCGATATCACCCCGGCCAGCCTCGTGGATGTAATAGTCACCGAAAAGGGTATTGTCGAAGCCCCTGATACGGCCAAAATCGCCGCCTTGATGCGCGCTTAGAGAGCGCCCCCTACACCCAGTAAGAATACTGTCTAATACCCTGATTCCTAGTGCCTTTAGGTGCCTGCTGTGGTACTATAAACAGCTTGTTACCGGCTCAATTTCTGCCCGGTAACGTCAGATTGGCGGACAGTTATAACGCCTTGATACTTATAATTATTTTACCTAAAAAACAATAGAGACTGATGGAAGATATAGCACGCGAAATACTCCCGATAAATATTGAGGACGAACTCCGTCAGTCGTACATGGAATATGCCATGAGCGTCATCGTCGGGCGTGCCTTGCCGGACGTGCGGGATGGCCTCAAACCGGTGCATCGACGTGTCCTGTACGCGATGAACCAGCTCGGTAATGATTTCAACAAACCGTACAAGAAATCCGCCCGCGTGGTCGGTGATGTTATTGGTAAATACCACCCCCACGGTGATACAGCCGTCTACGACACGATTGTGCGTATGGCCCAGCCTTTCTCACTGCGCTACATGCTGGTGGATGGCCAGGGTAACTTCGGTTCGGTCGATGGCGATGCGCCGGCTGCGATGCGTTATACCGAAGTGCGCATGGCGAAGATTGCACATGAACTGCTTGCCGATCTCGACAAGGAAACCGTCGATTTCATCCCGAACTACGATGAAACAGAGAGCGAACCGGCTGTTCTGCCGACGAAGATCCCTAACCTGCTGGTAAATGGCTCAACGGGTATCGCTGTCGGTATGGCGACGAACATCCCGCCACATAATCTGGGTGAAGTCATCAAGGCCTGCCTCGCGCTCATCGACGATCCGGAAACTGATATTCCGACCCTGATGCAGATTATACCGGGGCCGGATTTCCCGACTGCGGGCATTATTAACGGCGCGCGAGGTATCCGCGAAGCCTACCGTACCGGCCGTGGCCGCATCTACGTGCGTGCACGTATCGAGATTGAAACGAATGAGAAGAACGGTAAAGAAACAATTATCGTTACCGAGTTGCCTTATCAGGTTAACAAGGCGCGCCTGATCGAGAAGATTGCTGAACTTGTTCGTGATAAGCGCATTGAGGGCATTACTGCGCTACGCGATGAATCGGACAAGGACGGCATGCGCATGGTCATTGAGCTGCGCAAGGGTGAAATGTCTGATGTCGTGCTGAATAATCTGTACAAGCAAACGCAGATGCAGAACGTGTTCGGTATCAATATCGTTGCGCTCGACGATGGTCAGCCAAAGCAACTTAACCTGAAAGAATTACTCGAGGCCTTTATCCGCCATCGCCGCGAAGTCGTGACACGACGTACGATCTTCGAACTGCGCAAGGCGCGTGATCGCGCCCACGTCCTGGAAGGTCTTGCGGTCGCACTTTCGAATATCGATCCGGTGATCGCGCTCATCAAGGCATCAAAAACACCGGCTGATGCCAAGCGTGGTCTTGTCGAAACTGTCTGGCAGGCGGGTGATGTGACCGGCATGCTCGGTGCAGCAGGTGCGGAAGCGTCACGCCCGGATGAACTTGAAGACTGCTATGGTCTGCTGGATGATGGTTATCACCTGTCACCGGCACAGGCCCAGGCGATCCTCGAGATGCGCTTGCATCGCCTGACGGGTCTTGAACAGGACAAGATCCTGAAGGAATACGAAGAGATCCTCGACAATATCCGCGAATACCTGGAGATCCTCAGTAATCCTGAGCGACTCATGGCTGTCATTCGCGAAGAACTTGAAACAATCAATGAAAAGTACGGTGACGAACGCCGCACCGAAATTGTCGATTCACATGAAGACCTCACGCTTGAAGATCTGATTAGCGAAGAAGACGTGGTCGTGACACTTTCTCACGAGGGTTACGTCAAGGCACAGCAGCTGTCTGTGTACCGTGCCCAGCGTCGTGGAGGCAAAGGCAAGGCGGCGACTAGCGTCAAGGAAGAAGATTTCGTCGATAAACTGTTTATCGCCAGTACGCATGACACGATGCTGTGCTTCTCAAGTCGCGGCAAGGTCTACTGGAAGAAGGTCTACGAGTTGCCGCTTGCCAGCCGCACCGCGCGTGGCCGCCCGATTGTGAACCTGTTGCCGCTTGAAGAAGGGGAGCGTATCAACGCAATCCTTCCGATCCGCGAATATGAAGAAAATAAGTACATCTTCATGGCAACAGCAAGTGGCACAGTCAAGAAGACCAGCCTGACTGATTTCTCACGTCCACGTTCCAACGGCATTATTGCCATTGAGTTACGTGACAACGACCAGCTCGTCGGTGTCGATATTACGCATGGCGACTCGGATGTATTGCTGTTCACCAGTGCCGGCAAGTCAGTGCGCTTTAACGAAGAGCACGTTCGCCCGATGGGGCGTACTGCCTGTGGTGTTCGCGGTATCAAGTTGCAGGAAGGTCAGAAGTTGATCTCCTTGATTATCGCTGAAGATGGTTATGTCCTGACAGCGACCGAAAACGGTTACGGTAAACGCACGAAGATGGAAGACTTCCCACAACATGGCCGTGGTGGTCAGGGTGTGATCGCGATCCAGACTACCGAACGTAACGGTGATGTAGTGGGTGCGACCCTGGTCAAGGAAGGTGACGAGATAATGTTGATCACCAGTGGTGGAACACTTGTCCGCACCAAGGCCGACGAAGTATCCATTGTGAGTCGTAATACCCAGGGTGTACGCCTGATCAGCCTCGGTGAAGGTGAGATGTTGTCCGGAATTGAGCGCATTGAAGAAGTACAGGGTGAGGATGAGGAAGATGGTTCTGAACCTGCCGAAGCAACAACTGATGCGCCTGATGAATCAGAATAGCTACGGAATCAAACCGTACAAATAATAATTTTAAACTTTGAACAATGAAGGAGTGTGCAGTGGCACGCGTATATAATTTTAGTGCTGGCCCGGCAACCTTGCCGCAAGCTGTAATTGAACGTGCTCGTGATGAGATGCTCGACTGGAACGGCAGCGGTATGTCCGTGATGGAAATGAGCCACCGTGGCAAGGAATACATGTCAATTGCAGTACAGGCTGAGGCTGACCTGCGTGAGCTGATGACAATCCCGGATAACTACAAGGTCATGTTCCTGCAAGGTGGTGCAAGCTCACAGTTTGCAATGGTGCCGATGAACCTGCTGCGTGGCAAAAACAAGGCGGACTACATCAATACCGGTGCATGGTCGAAGAAGGCCATTGCCGAGGCAAAGCGTTATTGTGATGTGAATATTGCCGCAACGACTGAAAGCACAAATTTCTCGTCTACACCTGCGCAGGATGAGCTGAATCTTGATGCGGATGCGGCCTACATGCACTTTACGCCGAATGAAACGATTGGCGGTGTTGAGTTTCCATACCTGCCGGAAACAGGAGGGGTGCCAATAGTTGCGGACATGTCATCAACGATCCTGTCGCGTCCAATGGATGTCAGCAAATACGGCGTCATTTATGCCGGTGCACAGAAGAACATTGGCCCGGCCGGGCTGACTGTTGTCATCGTGCGTGATGACCTGATAGGTGAAACGATTGATGGGACACCGTCAATGTTTAACTATAAGACGCTGTCTGATAACGACTCGATGTACAACACGCCGCCGACCTACAGCTGGTACCTGGCTGGTCTCGTATTTGACTGGCTCAAGTCAAATGGTGGTCTGTCAGCAATGTCTGAAATCAATGAACGCAAGGCTTCGGCACTGTATGGTGCAATTGATGGCTCAGGTTTTTATGCCAATCCGGTTGAGGTGCAGTCACGTTCCTGGATGAATGTGCCGTTCACGCTGGCAGACAGTGAACTGGATAGTGTGTTCCTCGAAGAGGCGAAGGGCGTTGGCCTGGTGACACTTAAGGGACACCGTTCAGTAGGGGGTATGCGCGCAAGTATTTACAATGCGATGCCTGAAGAGGGTGTCAATGCATTGATTGAATTTATGGCCGACTTTGAGAAACGCCACGGTTAAAGGCTTGTGTGTTCGCGTGAGCGGACATGGCTGTCGAACAGGATAATAATTATGCACAAGATTCAGACACTCAATAATATTTCTATAGCCGGCCTGGAACGCCTGCCGCGTGAAAGCTACGAAGTTGCCTCCGAGATCAACCACCCGGATGCGATTCTGTTGCGCTCTTACAATATGCATGACATGGAACTGCCAGAAACGGTAAAGGCCATCGGTCGTGCCGGCGCAGGTGTCAATAACATTCCTGTCGACAAGATGAGCGCAGTTGGTATCCCGGTCTTCAATGCACCGGGTGCGAATGCGAATGCTGTAAAAGAACTCGTGGTTGCAGGTATGTTGCTCGGTGCACGTAATATCTGCCAGAGCTGGGAGTTTTCCCGGAATCTTGACGGTACGGATGAAGAGATCCACAAGCAGGTCGAGGCAGGCAAGAAGAACTTCGGCGGATTTGAATTGCCGGGGCGTACTCTGGGTGTCATTGGTCTTGGTGCGATTGGTATTCTTGTTGCCAATGTGGCAGTGCGTTTGGGGATGAAGGTCGTTGGATATGACCCGGACATTACCGTGCAAAGTGCCTGGAAGTTGTCTTCTGACGTACAGAAGGCCAACAGTGTTGATGACCTGTTGTCGCGCGTTGATTTCGTTACCTTCCATGTGCCACTTGTCGATGCGACCCGTGGCATGATCAATGCAGATCGTCTCAAGTTAATGAAAGACGGCGTGACAATTCTGAATTTTGCTCGCAACGGCATTGTTGATGACGAGGCTGTATCCGAGGCAATCAAGGCAGGTAAGGTCAACGCCTACGTGTGTGATTTCCCAAGCAACCTGTTGAAACAGCATGAGCGTGTGATCACATTGCCACACCTCGGTGCGTCGACAAAGGAAGCTGAAGATAACTGTGCAATTATGGTTGCTGAACAGGTCCGTGATTATCTTGAAAACGGCAATGTAACAAACTCGGTGAATTTCCCCGAGATGCAGATGCCACGTAACGACGGCTACCGTATGGGTGTTGTTAATTCAAACGTGCCGAATATGCTGGGCCAGGTATCAACAGCACTGGCTGATGCAGGCTTGAATATTATTGATATGTTGAACAAATCACGTGGTGATATGGCATACACACTGGTAGATGTAGACAGTGAAATTTCAGCCGATACAATTGCGGCAATCGAAGGCATTGAAGGCGTTTTATCCGTACGCGCACTTTAAAATATCGCCTGAAACTGGATAGCAATGAGTACAGAAACGACATTACCGGAGATTCGCAAGAAGATTGATTCTTTGGATGAGCAAATCCAGGAATTGATTCGCCTGCGCGCTGAGTGTGCTCTTGAAGTGGCAGCGTCCAAGCGTGCCGAGGCAGAAAATCAGGGTGCAGAAGTACCTGATTTCTACCGCCCTGAGCGTGAAGCCGAAGTATTACGCATGGTGCAGGCACGTAATAACGGGCCACTTGATGATGAAACGATTGCACATCTGTTCCGGGAATTGATGTCAGCCTGTCTTGCACTGCAGGAACCTATGAAGATCGCCTACCTTGGGCCGGAAGGTACGTTCACGCAGGCAGCAGCACTGAAGCATTTTGGGCAGGGTATTAAGACAATGCCACATGCGGCAATTGATGAAGTGTTTCGTGATGTCGAGGCAGGCAACTCAAACTATGGTGTTGTGCCTGTCGAAAACTCCACCGAGGGCGTAGTCAGTCATACCCTGGATATGTTCATGCAATCTTCGTTGCAAATCAGCGGCGAGGTTGAATTGCGTATTCACCATAACCTGTTATCCAGCTCTGATTCGCTTGAGGCGATAACTAAAATATACTCGCACCAGCAGTCACTGGCACAGTGCCGTGAATGGCTCGATGCCAACATGCCGAATGCCGAGCGTGTTGCCGTGAGCAGTAACGCTGATGCAGCGCAACGCGCTGAGAAAGAGCAAGGCTCTGCAGCCATTGCCAGTGATACGGCAGCAGCGATCTATAATTTGAATATCGTGGTAGCTAATATTGAAGATGAGCCTGATAACACCACGCGTTTCCTGATCATCGGACGTAAACCGGTTGCACCGAGTGGCAACGACAAAACGACACTGCTTGTCTCAATTGTGAATAAACTTGCAGCGCTGCATGAGTTACTTGCGCCATTCGCCAATAATAATGTCAACCTGACACGTATCGAGTCACGACCTTCCCGCAAGGGGATGTGGGACTACGTGTTCTTCATTGATATTGATGGCCACCGTGATGACGAAGCAGTGGAAAAGGCGCTTGCCGAATTATCTGCTGAAACAGCCATGTTAAAAGTACTTGGCTCTTATCCGAAGGCCGTCCTCTAGGTTCTGAAGATGGACAAGCAAACAAATCCAATAGCGATTGAATCACTCGCCCTGCCAGGCGTGCGTGGTTTGCGCCCGTATGAACCAGGCAAGCCGGTTGAGGAACTCGAACGTGAGCTGGGTCTTACTGATATTATCAAGCTCGCATCGAATGAAAATCCGCTTGGGGCAGGTCAGCGCGCAATACTTGCCATCGAAAAAGAACTGGTCGACCTTGCACGTTACCCGGATGGCAATGGTTTTACGCTGAAAAAAATGTTGGCTGAGAGACATTCGCTGAGTATTGATGAAGTCACCCTCGGCAATGGTTCAAACGATATTCTTGAATTGATTACACGCGCATTTGTTGCACCTGACAACGAGGTCGTGTTCTCACAGCATGCCTTTGCTGTGTACCCGATTGTTACACAGGCTGTCGGCGCGAAGGCTGTCATCGTCTCGGCAAAAAATTATGGCAATGACCTGGATGCAATTCTTGCAGCTGTGACAGACAAGACGCGTGTTATTTTTGTTGCCAACCCAAATAACCCGACGGGCAGTTGTGTCGGCGGAGTAGATTTGAAGGCATTTATCGAAAAGGTGCCATCACATGTATTGACGGTCATCGATGAGGCGTACTTCGAATATGCACAGGACCTGTTTCCTGGCTATATCTCGGCAGAAAACTGGCTGGCGGATAACCCGAACCTTGTCGTGACGCGCACATTCTCGAAGGCATATGGTCTTGCCGCATTACGGATTGGTTACAGCCTGTCCTCACCACAAGTTGCTGACTTCCTTAATCGTGTACGTCAGCCATTTAATGTAAATACCCTGGCCATGGCAGCGGCGTGTGCAGCACTTACAGATGAAGAGCACCTCGCCAACAGCCTGTCGATGAACCGCAGTGGTTTGCAGCAGTATGAACAGGCCTGTGAAGAACTTGGCCTCGACTTTATCCCGACGGCAGCGAATTTTATCAGTATCAATGTCAAGCGTGCTGGTCGTGACGTGTTTGACGAGATGTTGAAAAAAGGTGTCATTGTTCGTCCGGTCGACAATTACGCGATGCCCGATTTTATCCGGGTCACAATCGGGACTGAGTCAGAGAACCTGCACTGCATAGAGGTGTTACGCGAGGTGTTGCAGGGATGATTAACAAACTTTGCATAATCGGTGTTGGGTTAATCGGTGGCTCATTGGCGCGTGCGTTGAAACAGGCTGAACATGTTGGTCATATCATTGGTTGTGGCCGTAATGCGGAGCACCTTGAGCGCGCCGCTGGGCTTGGTGTTGTCGACAGTTATGACACGGATATCACAACAGCCGTCAGCGATGCGGATGTGATTGTGCTTGCCATGCCCGTAGGTTCAATGAATGACGTGTTTGCCAAAATTGATCCTGTTGTAAAAGATACTGTAGTAATTACTGATGTCGGCAGCGTCAAGGGCAACGTGGTGCGAGCTGCACAGCAAAACCTTGTCAACCGACTGGATATGTTTGTGCCAGGACACCCCATTGCAGGAACCGAGAAAAGTGGCGTTGAAGCATCATTTGCGGAGCTTTACCACGGCCAGCGTATTATCCTGACGCCGCTCGAGAACACGGATCCGAATGCGACACGTGTGATTACCGATATGTGGCATGCTGCCGGTGCCGAGGTTTCTGCCCTGTCAGTTGAGCATCATGATGAGGTGCTAGCAGCAACGAGTCATTTACCTCATGCGCTTGCTTATACGCTGGTTGATACGCTTGCACATATGCACGAACGGCGAGAGATCTTCCAGTTCGCCGCTGGTGGTTTCAAGGACTTTACGCGTATCGCTTCAAGCGATCCGCAGATGTGGCATGACATCTGTCTTGCCAACAAAGACGCCTTGCTCGATATGTTGCATCGTTATAACGATGATCTGAAACACCTGACAGATGCGATCGAAAAAGGTGACAGTGAATTCATCCTGAATATGTTTAATCGCGCCAAGTCTGCGCGTGATCAGAATTGTTGAGTCGTTGATATGAGTGGTTCAAGGAATACAGTTTTTGTTGCACAACCCGGTGGTAAGTTGAACGGGAATGTACGCGTACCCGGTGACAAGTCGATTTCACACCGCAGCATCATGCTGGGTTCGCTGGCCGATGGTGTAACAGATGTAACCGGTTTTCTTGAAGGTGAAGACTGCCTGTCGACAATGCGTGCATTTCGCGCCATGGGTGTCGAGATTGAACACCACGGTGAAGGCATGGTACGCATACATGGTGTTGGCCTGCATGGTTTGAAACAACCGGAAGGACCACTTGATCTCGGTAACTCGGGTACATCAATGCGCCTGATGGCCGGCCTGTGTGCAGGACAGAATTTCGAGGTGACACTAACGGGTGATTCATCACTGAATACGCGCCCAATGCGACGTGTCACTGATCCACTAAAACAGATGGGTGCTGTTATTACAGCAACTGAAAAGGGCACACCACCTCTGGTCATCAGTGGCGGTGAATCACTCAAGGCGATGACCTATACCTTGCCAATGGCAAGTGCGCAGGTTAAGTCGTGCGTGTTACTTGCAGGCATGTATGCAGATGGGAAAACCTGTGTCACGGAACCTGCGCCGACACGTGATCATACCGAACGTATGTTAAACGGCTTTGGCTATGCAGTTGAGCGTGACGGGGCGACAGCCTGCATTAAAGGTGGTGGCAGTTTGACCGCAACGACGATTGATGTGCCTGCGGACATCTCGTCAGCCACCTTTTTCATGATAGGCGCATCAATTGCCGAGGGCTCCAATATCCTTTTAGAGAATGTGGGTATTAACCCGACCCGTGATGGCGTGATTACCATCCTGAAGTTGATGGGGGCCGATATCACACTCGAGAATGAGCGGGATGTCTGTGGTGAACCTGTCGCGGATATCCGGGTGCGTTCAGCACAGCTTAAGGGTATCGATATCCCGGAAGAGCTTGTACCGCTCGCGATTGACGAATTCCCGGCTATTTTCGTGGCAGCGGCCTGTGCCGAGGGCACAACCCGGCTGACCGGGGCTGAAGAGCTGCGCGTCAAGGAAAGTGACCGTATCCAGGTCATGGCAGATGGTCTGGAAGCGCTGGGCATCGATGTTCATCCCACACCTGATGGTATTATCATACAGCCCGGCAGGTTCAGTGGTGGTAAGGTCGACAGCCATGGCGATCACCGTATTGCGATGTCATTCAGTATGGCTGCGCTGCGCGCAAGTGGCCCCATCACGATTGAAGATTGTGACAATGTGAATACTTCATTCCCCGGTTTTATCAAATTGGCCAGCCAGAGCGGCCTGAATATATCAGATAAATAACATCCAATAATAATTATAAGTTATTTAATAACAAGGAATTAATCCATGATATCCAGTTTGTCTCAGGGCGTTCCTGTGATCACGATTGATGGCCCCAGTGGCTCAGGGAAAGGCACGATCAGCCAGCGGGTTGCTGCTGAATTGGGGTGGCGTTACCTGGACAGTGGTGCCCTGTACCGGCTACTGGCACTGGCTGCCCAGCACCACAGCATTGAGCTGACAGATGAGGCCTCACTCGTGCCGCTGGCGGAACATCTTGATGTCGAATTTGACCATGGCAAGGGCGTTTTGCTTGAGGGGGAGCCGGTTGATGATATGTTGCGCACCGAGGAAACGGGTAATGCCGCCTCGATTGTTGCCGCATTACCGGGTGTGCGAGCGGCACTGCTGAACCGGCAGCGTGCCTTTCTCGAGGAGCCAGGACTGATTGCCGATGGGCGTGATATGGGCAGCACTGTTTTCCCTGATGCCGAGGCAAAGATATTCCTCACTGCGAGTGCCGGAGCGAGGGCTGAAAGGCGCTATAAACAGTTGAAAGAGAAAGGATTTGATGTTAACCTCGCACATCTTTTGCAGGATATTGAACAGCGCGACCTGCGCGATACCGAGCGAAGTAGCTCACCGATGCAGGCCGCTGAGGATGCGATTGTAATTGATACCACCCCGTTGACGATCGACGAAGTGGTGCAACAGGTTCTGGAACACTGCCAATCAGTGATTCCAGGTTGAGGAAACACCGTTCAGTCTTCACACCTTTAGCTTTAAGGACTGATGCCCGACCTCATTTAATTTCGGCACGGTAATGTTTTATTTTCAGGTTTTTATTCATGAGTGAATCTTTTGCAGAACTCTTTGAACAGAGTTTAGTTTCCGACAAGATGCGTCCGGGCGCCATTATTAATGGTGTAGTCATGGACGTGAATGATGATTTTGTCATCGTCAATGCTGGTTTAAAGTCAGAGGGTGTTATC
>Ga0316207_10000742_pt1 | contig 46688 bp, 48 predicted proteins | sample 6weekpyrite_MG_FD_204943 | JGI IMG/M metagenome (GOLD analysis project Ga0316207, IMG submission 204943) | Microbial mat bacterial communities from mineral coupon in-situ incubated in ocean water Damariscotta River, Maine, United States -... | ecosystem: Environmental > Aquatic > Marine >... | reverse complement strand
CAGCAGGCGGCTGATTTTCTTAATGTTTCCCGGCCCTTCTTTGTGAAGCTCCTGGAGGAGGGGAAAATAACCTATCACAAGGTAGGTACCCGCCGTCGTGTGTTGTTCAAAGATTTGGTGGAATATCAGCGCGGTTCCCAAATCGAACGGGCAGATGCACTGGATGAGTTGGCCCAGCAGGCCCAGGAACTGGATATGCGCTATGACTAGGTTTTATTGGCTAATTAAAGAAAATAGAGTTATCATCCGATGATAACAGTAATGGGAAAGCTATGAGCGAAAGCACCCTGGATTACCTGTTGGATCTGGACGGCCAGATTATCGCGGTCAACGAAAACTACTTCGTTAAATTCAAAGCAAGTAGGGTTGAGCCAACGAAGTGGAAACCGCACGGAATTAGTTACAGCCTGACACTCCATGATCGCTACAACAAAAGGGTGATGGGCTTTGATAACGCTCATGCTGTCGATCCCCCGAGGAAGGGATATGGCTGTCGAAAGGTCGTAGAGTATGACCACAAACACCGGCATCATTTGGATAAAGGTGTTCCATACGAATTTACTGACCCTGGACAGCTAGTTGCAGATTTCTGGGCAGCAGTAGATGAATATCTGGAGAAAAAGTCATGAGTACATCGACCAAGCGAAAAGTGATGCGGATAGGCATTATGTCGCTGGAACAGCAAAGGGCGCGCACCATTGCTATTGCCCGTGGTGAATATAAGCCCAAAAAAGATGAGCCAAAAGTCTGGTTTCCATCAATGGCGAGCGTGTCTCAGGTTCTTTCCGACGAAAACCAGAATTTAATTTTAACCATCGCACACCACCATCCTGAGTCACTTAATGAATTGGCTGAAATGACGGGTCGTGCAAAAAGCAATCTTTCCCGTACACTGAAGAAGCTAGAGGCCTACGGACTTGTTCAGTTAAAAGATGGAAAGGGAAATACCAAAATCCCGGAAGCTTTGGCTACCGCATTTGATATCAAGGCTGGTGACTGGGGGTTTAAACAAACGCAACAACAGGCGCAAGCTTGCTAAGTATATAAGGATTGGCTGGAACAGTTTCAAAACTGGAAGGCATAATAGATTTGGTTTAAGGCAATAGAGATGACTACTGCTCAAAGCCGATACAAGAGTGTTTGGGATGTTTTGGAGGCAGACCCCGTTCAGGCAAAGAACTTCGCGCTTAGATCGGCATTGATGATCGATATCAATGAATGCTGTTCAAACAGAGCTATTTCGATGGCAGGTGTCATTGATCGGCAATGTATTGATGCTAGTCGAGCGGTTGATCTTAAGAACGGGCGGGTCGATAAGTTTAGCCTGGATGATTTAGTCGATATGGCTCACCGGCTAGATCTAAAAGTTTCAATGGAGATAGTCTGATGTTGAGTGTTATTAAACAGATTATTGCATGTTTAGTCATCGCATCATTGGTTGCGGCGGCTTGCTATTTTCTGCCTTTCATTAACAGTTTGTTTGGCGATTACCTTATTGGATTTTTCTTGGCAGCGTTTTTATTTCCAATAGGGCTGAAGTGGTATGAGAGTCACATGGCAACAGTCAGGACGGTGCCTCAACCTGTTCGCAAGAAGCGTGAGAAAGAATGTAAGGGCTGGCATAAGGAAGATAGTGAGGCGATGACTTGCCCTACTCAGTGTTACGATGAGCGAAACATGGATCGTCAACTTCACGTATTTGACGGTTTCAAGGAATGAAATTCGTTTGAATTTTATGGGTGAAAGGCTGCTTTACCGGAAGTAGAAGTTCACAATAGCCTAATGTCATTGCTTACTAAAAACAGACATTGAATATAGTGCTCTGAATTTGTTGTGGTTTTCTTGGCCCTTTTAGGGAGGTCCATCCAAAATCAATCTAATTCAAGGTGTCACATTTATCTGAAATGAATAACGAGGCAGTATTTCTATAATTTTCTGATTATCGTGTTGCATTATCGAATAAGTATAAAGGAATCTAAAAATGCATAACGAGATCCCGCACCTCGTTATGCAGCTATTAGCTGAGCATATCGAGGTGGAAACATGAAGTGGAGTAAATGGTTAGAGAACTGGAATATGACTTCTCTCAAAATAACAGCCCCGTTTCTAGAAATGGAATGGAGTCCTTCAGAACCTGATAAAGCAGCTGCATGGGAATTATATATAGAGCTTATTACTAGAACGACTACGCAGCCTCTTGAAAAAGATGAAGGAGACGAAGATGTAGCACTATCTAGTGTTTATTCAATTTTTCCAATAACTCGTTCAATAATTAAAAGCCACGGCAGAGAGTGCATAGAATTTACAAAACTTTCAATTATCGTTTTGAACCAAATAGTAAGACCCTTTACTGCCAAGTGGCACAAGATATCTCTAGATAACGGATTTGATGATCCGGAGATCTGCTTAAAATTTAGAGAAGAATTGTGTGGTATTCAGGAAAGTTTGATTACATATTCATCTATGTTAGCTGATATGGCTGGAGTCGAGGATCTAGTAAATCTTGAAGGCTAGAGAACGACGATTTAACATCTGTTAATGAGGAAGGGCTATTTATTACTTCAGAAATCTTACTATTTTCAATAAATAAAAAAGAGAAAAGTTATTATGGGGGGGATATACAGGGGGTTTATTAGTTATTCACAGAAAGATAAGGCATATGCGGCTCGGCTTCACAAGAAACTAGAATCGTACAGATTGCCTGCGTCAATTGCTAAAGATAATGAACAAGATCAGAAGTTAGGAAGGTTCTTTCGTGATGATGCAGAAATTGGAAGTACTTCTGATTTAGGAGCGACTATTAGAGAGGCTTTGGAGTCATCAGAGAACCTGATTGTTATTTGCAGTGAAAATTCGGCCACATCTAAATGGGTAAATGAAGAAATTTCTTGGTTTCTTAAGTTTAGAGATAAGACTCGTGTATTTTTAGTCCGTGTGAGTGGTGAGCCATTTTCAGAGCAGCCTTTGAAAGAATGCTTACCAGAGGTTGTTAAAAAGGAAATGTTTACCCAGGGTATGCATGGGTCTGAACCATACATACTAGACTCACAATCAGAGTCGTTTCTGCGTGGCGTGACCCGCATAGTGGCGGGGATTACTAACATTGACTTTGACGCTCTATGGGACAGAAAGCGTCGACAATACCAAGCAAGAAATCTTTTTGTGCTGTTAATAGCAATTATTTTAACGCTAGCTAGTGTAGCAGCTGGTATACACCAGATTGATAAACAGAAGTATATCGATTTTTCTCAAAAAGCAGGTTTAGCCTATATAAATGGAGACATAAACAGCGCCTTGGCTAATGCTTCTTCAGCGATAAATCTAAAAGATAAGAGTATTCTACTTAAAGACTATAAGTCAGATCACGAGCTTTGTCATTCTTGGGGGGCAATGAGTCCTCCTGCTTGTATTGTTAATCGTATTATGGTTTCTATACCGCGCAGAACAAGGATTTGGAATACGCAAGGGGATGAACGTGTCGAACGAAGTATATTTAATGTGAAATTCAGTCCTAATGCAAAGTCATTTTTTACATCCACAATGTTAGGCGAGTCAGCTATATGGAATTCCGTAACGGGTGAAAGAATATTTACTCTAGAAGATGAAAAACGTAGTGGAAGTGTAGAAGCAGTATTTAGTCAAGATGGGGCTGAAATATTGGCTATAGAGAGAAAGGGAAGAGTTACTTTATGGTCTGCTGAATCAGGGAAGTTGCTATCAGAACGAGAGTCCACTGGGGAAAAAGTTGTATACGCAGAATTTAACACAAACGACAGGAATATAATCATTGTTTACGAAAATGGTGTGGTTTCGCTCTGGGATCCTTATAAAGAGAGTGAACATATTATATTTGATTCGGAATTCAAAGTAAGAACATTGTGGCTTATGTCAAAAAACGAATATGCAGACCCTGAAACCTATGATCGTTGGCCTGTAATTACTAAGGTAACTGGGGCTAACTTTGTAGACAGAATGAATCAAATTACCATTTCAAGCAGTGATGGAATGATTCGTCTCTGGGATGTTGGCAAGAAACGTAAAATCGCTCAGTTCCCAGCTAATATAGTTGAAAAAAATATACGGTCTATATACACACCAGTGGCTTCACTAGCTGATGCTGGAAATATAGGGGTAACCTACGACGGTGATTGGACAAGTAACGCAGTAGTTTGGGATCTACATACCCGGCAGCCTCTTATTAATTTAGATTTGTTACCATCAGGTCGAATAGTGAAGTTTCGTTTTGATCGTGCTGAAAAGTTGTTGGCGATTACTGGTTTTTCTGAATCTGAGTTGACTCGTCCAATATTTGGTGATCGTCATGCGGAAAATAGGATTACGAAAATATGGGATTTGCAAAGTTACGAAGAGTTGCCTCAGCTGGACGGTGGCCGGGGAGATGTGGCGGAAGCCAAGTTTTCCCCAGATGGTACTGTATTCGCAATAAGCACTGTCGGAGATAGATCTGTAAGGGTTTGGGACCCAAAGACAGGGGTGCTGTTAGCTTTACTACATGGATCGGGGTATCACTCAATGTATGAAGGGAGTGGGATCGTATATTCGTTAGACATAAGTGATGATAACCGTTACCTGGTTACTGGCGGTGATCAAGATGGAACGTCAAGCCTGTGGACGTTCTGGGTTCCAGGAGACTATTCTTCTGAAAGTGATTTACTTGACGCGATGTGTGCCCACACAAAAGAAATGCTCGAAACAAAAGAGGATTTTGGGGTGGACTTTGATATCAGTGCGGAGTCATTCAAGTCCATCTGCCTAGTATATTGAATAGTAAGGGTTTGCCGCAGTTACAATGTCCCGCTCAGACTTGGCGTAGCATGTGCGCTTTCGGCTATTCGAAAGCATCTTTAAATGTGTTAGTTAGCTTTTTCTTTGCTTTATCCATAGTTTCATGAATACTAGGTGCAGCCCCGTTGGAGTATACATCTTGTTTTTCGTGAACAATTCTTTCCAGGGAATCTTCTTCATGGTTGGCTTTTGAGGTTCCTTTATCTAAAGTGCTTGTCGTTGCATTCATATCAGAGATCGATTGGTCCATGACGAATGTGACATTATCTTGAATAGATTCCGCTTGTGGGATTCCAGAGCTGGATGATTCTCGTTCAACATGGGCGTGGTTCTTATTCGATGTTGAATGGATGCCTTGGCTTAACTCAGTAACGCGCTGCATTCCCGTCGGACCTTCGCTGTTAACTGAGTCAGTGCTAGGGGCAGCATTAACACCTGCCAGTTCTAAGCCGTATTTTTCTGAGAAGTGAGTCACTGATTTCGCTAGAGTAGCGGTATCTTCAGTATTTCCACGGTTATGACCTGCAATAATGTTGCTTACTTCAATAGGTGATCTACCTTCCTCGTCAATCATAAACTGTTTTACCGCCGTTTCTAGCTTCCCACTAAATGTGAAGCCTTGTTCATTGACTCTTGACTGGGCTTCTTGCCATTGCTGAACATCTCGCATAGCGGCTTGGACATCACCTCGATACTGTGTTTGCTCTGATAGACCAGCAGAGACTTCTCTAGCTAATGAGTCATTTGTGGTCTCACTTATTTTGGCAGCCTCAGTTTGGGTGGCATTGGTCAGCGATTGATAGCGCTCGGAAAAATTTGTATTCGCGTTTATTTGTTGAGCTTCTTCCCAAGCTTTTTGCATAGTGTCAGCGTTTTGAAAACTTGCTTTTATTTGGGCACCTATCTTAGTAAGCGGAATATCCGCTCCAAGCCCAGCAGACCCTAACATTGCTACAGCTTGTTGGTTCGATACCCCATATTTCTGCGCGAAGTTATTAGCAACAGAGGTTAGGTTTCCGAACTCCTCTTGAGCAGAAGTACCATCCTGAAGTTGATAATCATTACTGTACCCCAGTCCTTGAGAACGCTGCTCCATGAAACGTTCAATATTGTTGTGATTGGCTGCTAGGGAGTTAGAGTATGACGCGGTATTTTGCCAAACAGATTGCTGAGATTCGCTGAGTTGGGTATTGATACCCGATTTCATGGCGTTGGTCATTTGCACACCGAAACCGAGGTTGGATTGTGCGTACTGTTCCAGTTGTCCACCGGTGGGTTGGGCTGTCATCTTGGTGCCAAGCCCATCGACCATGGTTCCGGTTCCACCAGCGTAGGAAGGCGCAAAGTCGTTTTTGAAGGCAGACTGCCCATACATTCCCATGTTGCCCATATTCACATTACCGTGGGATACGTCTGCCGCTGCGCGTGATCCTGCTTGTTGAGTGATTGCGCCCAGCCCGGAGGCGAGCATGGACATCGACATACCCATTCCTGCATTTACTACGCCCCAGCTGATCAGCGGAATCATCCAGGCCATGTAACTGGCAATAGCGGCTATGTCTGCGTTGACAGCCCCCAGAGCGGTAGTCGTGGCCAGTGTGAGTTCCTGTCCGCCTGCGGGGAGTGTGGCCACGGCTTCGCCTGTGTTGGCGGAGTAGCTGGTCATGATGAGATTGAGCAGGGCATAGAGAGGTGCCCAGAGTTGTAACCAGAAAAGCGACTTGAGATAAAACATCAATGCTTTTCCGGCGGCTGGTGTAAACATCAATATCAAAAACAGCGGGAACATACCGTAGATCAGCACTTCAAACACATTACGCAAAAGGGGCAGTGTTTCACCAGCGAGTTCTCCCAGCACTGAATAAGACGCACTCCGTTGCGCTTCGGCTTGTGCCAGAGCTAAATCCTGTGCGGCTGCGCTGGCGTCGGAACGTGCAGCAAAGCGGGTGAGTGATCGTTTGACGGCATTGCTCATCATGTTCTGTCGAATCGCATCTGCCGCCGTGGTGCTGATGTTGCTCATGTAGGCGTATGAAACGGGAAGGGCGGCCATAAACTTGGCGTTGGCCATGGGATCGCCAGGAAACATTCGGTTGCCGTAGATGGATTGGGCGCGTGTGAGTTCGGTTGACCAGTCCAAATTCAGTTGGGCTGCTCCGGCAGGGCAGGTGACGATGCTCTTGCTTCCTGTTGCGTCGAGATACTGAAACGAACGCGCAGGGTTGGCCGTAGTGCGCAGCATATTCCATAGGTCGGGTTCATTGACGATATCACCCCAGGTATAAAAGCCGGTGAGGATGTCATAGAAAACGCACTGCTGCATGAATTCGGAAACGTTCCCAGCTAATCGCGCATCGGTAATTTCAAACTGCGATGCAGCCCGCAACATGTTTGAGCCAAACAACAAACCATTGGTGGTGTATTGCAGATCGTTGGGTAGGGTGAAGACGGTTTCAAATGCACGGCTTAACCAATCGCCTGTGGTGCTGGCCATGGAGGCGGTAAAGCCCAAACCAATAGGCACGTTTGCTACCACACCACTGTTGCTTGGATCGATACGGTCGGTGACGATGATATTAACTCTGGGTAGAAACAGGATATAGAACACCAGAATCACAACCAGAAAGGGTTGAATGCTCAAGGGGCGCTTCATGAACAGCGCTTCGATGATGACCCAGATAACGGTAATCAATGCCGTCATTTTCAGCAGCATGAGAAAGTTGTTATCTCCCAGTATGGCTACCAAACCATTGAAAAGTTGTAACAGCGTATCGCCACCACCGTAGGTGTAGATTTCCCAAGCGCCCATTAGTAACTACCTAAGAGAGTTTGTATAACGAAGACTTTCAGCCAAAGCGGGTGACATAGTCGCCACCAGCATCCGCTCATAAAGCTGCGTTTCACGAATCAGATCCACGTAGCGTGAAAGCTCTTCGAAGTTTTCTGATTTGAGTAGCGCGACTTGTTGCCTCGCTTCAGCAATGCCTTCCATATAGCTCTTGCCTTCATCACTTTTCATGAAGGGTGTGCCTGCTGTTGATGAGACCACCATGTCGAGTAGGTCGTTGATATAGGCGAACATGATGTCTTTGGCGACGATGTCTGAATACTTGTCGGCCTGGGAACCCGCTACGGTATCGCTCATGGCGGAAGCAACGTTGAGGATTTTATAGATTGGGATCTTGGTTGCACCCAGCAACCCCAATTCTGTTGGACTAAGTGACTGTCGATTGCGGATCTTGTCAGCAATGCTAGTCATGATGGTTTGAACTCGATCTTTCAGGCCGTTGTTCACCCCAAGGCTTACCGTCTTGGTGGTGAGGTTGGTACAGGTCATATCAGTGCTGTCATTCACGCAGCCTTGAATATCCACCGACTGGCTGCCATCCAACAATGCTGTTAATAACTCCGCCCGTTGGGTGTTGAGAATTGAGGGCAGGGCGATGACGTTGGTGGGTGAGTTTTCGTTGTTTAGGTCTTTATCGATGATGACCGTACCGGAGATATTCATCATCATCTCCATCAGGCGCTTGTCACTGCGCAAAAACATATTGCTCCACATCACTCGCCAGGCGATGTTGCCACGGGTAAAGGCCACGCTGTTCAATGATGATGAGGCCAAGGTACTATTGCGTTGACCGCCTGCACCACAGGCCTGTCGTGCCTCTTCCATGGAGTCGCCGTTGCCGTAGCGGGTGAGAACACACTGCGAGTTCTCTTTGGCATCCAGACCGACAAAGCTGCCTACCAGATCAGCGGCGGCTTCACAGGAGTTGATATTGAGCTTGTTAATCATCTCCGCCTTCTCGCGCACCCATTCCAGTACGTTGGATATCTGAGGTGAGATCACGCGCAAGCCGAGCATAAAGGCGTAGCTCGCGGCGTTCTGGCCCACATTGCGTAGCGCTGCCACCAACTGGGAAGAGTTGATATAGGAGAAGCCCCCGCCGTAGAGATCCACACCCGAACACCCGGCGCGATAGCTAGGTGCCTGCATGGACGCGAGTTGGTAATTGCGCGACGGTGCCCGCATCACCAAGCCGCCGCCGGTGAAGTAGCCCGCTGCCTGACCTTCGTAAACACCCGGTGGGGTGACGTTGGAGGCGTAGCCCATATCGGTGAAGAAGTTGTTCATGTCGCTGCCCACGTCAGCGTATGAGGGTGACGTGAGTAGGGTTAGCGTTAAGGCGGTTGTTGCCACAATTCGGCTCTTCATCAGGTACCTCCCTCGGTGTTATTCATGAGTGAGTAAATACGTTCTTCCAGTTCGGTGGGGCCAAGTAGGCCAAACGAGACCGGTTGTACATGGCGTGATTTGGGTTCGACCAGGTAAACAGCAGGCACGGTCTGTACGCTCAAGCGGGAAGCGGTGCCGTTGTCCACACGGAAGTTCTCAAAACCGGGCGTAGGGCCGCCGTCCATACTGATGGCGGTGACGTGGAAGCCGTGTCGCTTGGCAAAGCTTTTCAGGATTGGGGAGAACTGCTTGCAGTAAGGACAGCTCTCGCGGAAGAAATAGAACAGGCCATGGCTTTTCGCCAACTGTTCGATGGCCTGTTTTCGATTGTCGTTGCGCTCGTCGTAGTAGGCATGAACCGCCTTCGGGCTGGTTGGCCTGACCAGGGTGTGATCCAGCGCTGGTGTGGTCCAAACGACCTGTTGCCAGACTTCGGAAAACAGCTGGGAACGATCCATTGCCTCTTTTTGCAGGTAGAGGTAGGCGATGACGTTCTCGCGAGTCGGTTGCATGATCGCCAGCGCCTGGGCGTTTTCCAGTTTCTCCTGAAAGGCTTCAAGCTCAGCTTTGGGATTGATGGGAATAGGTAATGGCGCTGGAGGAACCGCCGCAGGTTCTTCGATTACGTCTTCCGCTTGTTCTTCATCAACCGGTGGATCGATATACCAGAACCACCCCTCGGCCTGGCGTTCAAACCACTGTGCTTCGTCTAACGCAAAAGCGAGCGAAGGCACGACAACTAAAACTAAACAAACAAACGACTTCATTGGTAAGACTGCTGAATGTGGTTTTCGATAATGCCTTGCAGCTCACCGCTACCTGGGCTGGTCGCCTTGTCCATCGCATCGGCATAGAACTCAGAGAAATCGATCTGCGAGAAATCCAGGCTTTGCAGTTGCTCAATGGTGATGCCGTCGCAATTGGGGTTCTGAGAACTGCCCCACCCAATGCCGAGTTGAACCCGTCCTTGCTCATGGATGATTCGGGCCAGTTTGGATTTGAAACAGCAATAGGTCTCCTTACGACTGGTACAGCCAAACAGGTTACGGTTGGAGCAGTAGCTGCCTATGTAATGGCATAAGCCTCCTTTGCGAGAAAGGGCCAAACGCTGCTCATCGCTTGAGCATTGATCCAGGCCGATATCCTGGCCCCAGCCATCGATCTTGCAGCAGTTGGAAAAGCCCAAGATCGCCTTGCTGCATCGCAGGTCTTCGCCCTTGAAGATCTCGTCGGCGTTTACGTCGAAGTCTTCTCCTGCCTCGCTGACAGCGCCAATGCTGGCCGCTGCCTGGCCGAAGTCATTGCTGGGTTCGTAGGAGGTATCGAAACAGCCGCCATCCATGCATATGGTCTGACCGCTGCAATCCATCACTTCTGTGGAAGTGCCGGGGGAGGTTTCGCACTGGTAGACCTGCTCATAGGACTCGCACAGGCCGTTGGGCATGGTGCCGGTACAGCGTGAGCCGATCTGGGTACAGCCTTGGTCGCGCAGTTCCTGGCAGTAATCTTCCTCGGTAGTTGAGGGCGCTGCGCATTCATAAGTGCTCTCATACGCCCAACAATCGCGGTACACATCGATTCCATCGATTTCGCGAGTCTCGCCCGGTTGGGTGCAGATACGGGTGGGTTGAGCACACAAACCGTTGGCCACTTCCGACTCCAGGGCATCACAGGTGCTGACCCAATTCTCCTGCCACTGGCAGTCACAATATTGGGTGGCGCGAAACTTCATCCAGCCTTCGCCACCACCGGCGACGATCACGCGCATGTCGATGGTATTGCTGCCGGTGCGCAGGTAGGGTTTGATGTCGATATTGAGCGATTGATTCCAACTGGTGCTTAGTTCGCAGTTTCCAGTCTGAGTGGCGTTGTATTGCACCACCTGATAGGTGTAGCCGGAAAATAGCTCATGATCGACCACCTCCAGACGGTCACCGCCATAGGGGCCGACGCGCACCACCGTGCCATTCACAGTAATCCTGATCCAGTCATCAAAGCCGGTCTGAATCAGGGTGAATTCAGCTACTTTGTCGATGTCTTCGATGGTAAAGGTAGTGCTGCGGTCGTAGATGGCGCAATAGCCACCCCAGATGTTGTCACCGATGGTGCCCAGAGTCAGGAGCGGGTAGGTGTAGTCCCAGCGCATATCGCTCTGCATGGTGTGCAACTGAATACCGCCTGCATCACACTCCACCGGGCGTTCGCAGGAGAGTTGCAAGGTCTCTGTGCAGTTGTGCATCTCGGTCTCACGCCACTCAGTACACACCTGCTCGCTGTATTCCGCCGGGGTGGAAACGGTCGTGCTCTGGCAACCGGAGTACTCTGCCTCGATACTGCCGGTGAGTGATTGCGGGTCGTCCTGAATCGCATCGGAGCGGGTCAGCAGTGGATCGGTTTCGCGGTCGAACTGGTACTGAGGTCGGTTGACGGTGGAGTCTGAAACAAAACTGCCGGTGTCGTTCTGGTTCACCTGAAGCCGTGCCTCATCCTCCATGGCCATAGGGTTGTTGCCGTATTGGGTTTCCGGGATGTCAGTGCCCTGATAGCCGGGTACTGTGTAGGTGTCCTGCTGAGTAGAGAGGTTTTCCACGCTGCTCTGGTTATCACTGCCATAACTCTTACCCAGCTCCAATGCTTCGGAGATGCTCATGGATTCTGCTTGAAGCGCAGGCGAAACCAGTACGCCAATCAGCAAATACAAACAGGGTTTAGAGGTCATGGTTGTTACCTCTTATGCGTGAAAGTAATTCGCCAGCGCTTGCGGACATTGCCGGTGCTTCGCGCTGCATGGTTTGCAGGGCGTACTGCAACGTGGTGTCACCGCTCAAACGCGCATAGCTGACATCGTCACATCCAGCATCCTTACAGCGCGGGGCTGGGGTATCAGTCAAAACAAAGGTCGGCACCTGCTGGATATCGAAGCGTTCAAACAGGGTAGGGTCGATGGCAAAACCACCTTGTATGCGTGTGTGGCCGTTCTCGTCGGCTTCCAATAGTTGGGCGATACGGGTTTTGGTCTTGCCCATGTCATCATCGATCAGGCCTCGTAGTATCAGTGAAGCCTCGATTTGGCTGGTTTGAGTCAGCAGACGTTTAAGGGTGATTTCGGGCATCGAGAAAGAGACGAACACATAGAGCTGTGGCCCGCTCTTTTGCCCCATGGGGTCGAGCGGCTGACCTTGGGCTTGATCCAGTAAATTGGTGATATCTCGCCGCGCACGTTGTAATAGATCTGCCGAAGGTTCGGGCAGATCGGGTAGGGCGCTGATAGGTAGAGTGTCGGCCCCCTGTAGCGCCTTGGTCGCTTCGCGGTTGATGCTGTCGATAAACTCAGGTGAGTTCGCCAAGGTATCGGCCTGATCAATCACTGACTGTGTTCGCTCGCGCATTTCACCGCTGTTTTCCAGAGCGCGATCCATCGCCTGGCCAACTTCAGTTTCAGCCCAGGACGCAGATACGCATATAAGGTGACAGCTTAGAATCAATATGAACCGATACAACATACCCGTCGTCTCCAGATCATGTAGGCAAAGTCTTCTCCCTGAATGGGATACTCCTTGCCCATATGCCAAACATTGGTGCTCATGCCGTAAGGATGGGCGGCATAGGTGATGGGGATAGGTCGCAAGAGCTGTGTTTTGTACCAACTCTTCTGCATGATTGGCGCAGGGTTGGGAAAGCACATCGCCGTTGGCGTGCTGACATTCATGGCCAGAAAAGTACGGTGTAGGATGGCGTGCAGCCTTTGCACGGCTACGGTGCTGGAGGCCAACGCACCTTCATGAGGTTTGACTGTGCCGGTCAGTGGATGCAGTCCCACCTGGCAACCCAAACACCAGAACAATGGATCAAGGGGGTTCCATAACGAGGCGGCAACACAATCCGCAGCACAAGCCGCCTGGGCCACTGGGTTATTGAATAGCACCGCTTCTGGGTTGAGGATGAACGACATCTCATCGTTGTTCCACATGGGATCGAATTCGGTCATAAAGGCCACGTCGAACTGTTCACCCTGAACGCAGTACTCCGACACCATCATGTTGAACCAGTACATCACCGGATAGACAAACCAGTGGACGTTGTAGAACGACACCGACTCACTGTTCTCCTTGGTGGTGCGGTTACCTCCCTGACCAACGGCCGACATATTGGCTGATCCCAGCGAGATACCGCCCAGCATAGGCGAGCAGAACGGTTCGCGCACTGCCTCGGCAATCCGTGCCGGTTCCCAAAAGGTCACGCCGATACCAATGCGAAACCAGGGTGCCGTCGCCTTGGGACAGATACAGACCGGTGGTGGATAACCGTTGGAGGCACCCGAATCCACCTGTCCCAGGGTCGCCACTGGCATGGCACCGATGTAGATTGGAAACAGACAGCGCCAGCAGATATCGGTAATGGGATTAACGAAAGGCATTGCGCCACAACCACTACCGGCATGTGCTTTGATCGGAAAACACGCATATAAGGTGGCGGCTAAACAGAGCGCAAACAGGGAAGAGGTACGTTTAACCATTGGGTACCACCTCATCGATTCGCAGTTTTTTACCCTCTTGGCTGATCAATGCAGGCACGGCTTTGATGCCGAATTTCTTCACGTAGCTGCCGTGTTGATCGAAATAGAGACGGGTATCCAACGCCTTGGCGAGTTCCAGTACGGCCCCTTGAATTAGGATCGGGCGCACACGGTTGGGATAGCGCTGCAAATAGTCCTGCGCCCAAACAGTCTGTTCAGGGTCATCACCGTTGAAGAAAAGCCACTGCTGACTCATGGCAATATATTCCAGCGGATTGACCTTGGTGCCTGCAGGCCATAACACATTGCCCTCATGATCGACGATATCCTGGCTTAATACGGTGGAGGGATCGTAGTAGCGCACACGATGTGTTTCTGCACGGGGAAGCGCGATGCCTTTGGGCCGATTGGCGTGATCGATAAAGCGCTGCTTCATCTCGGCCTCGACTTCGGCCATCTTGCCTTCGGCCTCTGCCTTGCGCAGTTTGCGATAGAAGCTTTGCAGCATGTCCGGTTCGGCAATTTCGTAGGTTTGGCCTACCACGCCCAGGTCATAAACCGTGGCATGGGCGTTACTGGTCACGAGTAAAACAACAAGCATAATAAAGCGTTTCACAACAGCCTCCTTGCCTTGCCCAGGATGTGATCGGCACTGATCCAGCCCACTTCGGCGTAGCGTGAATCGTAGCTGTCGTGGTGCGGTGTCCAGATAAAGTAATGCCCCGGTGGAATAGTGCCGGTCGGGCCGGGTGTCAGTGGGTTACCGCGCTTCGTCTGTTCCTTGGCTTCCGCAACGAACTCGCCATTGATAAAAAAGCGTCTGCCATCACAGCTCACTACATCGCCAGGAACTCCTTTAACGATTTTTAGAAAAGGCGCACCCTCTGGGTAGTAGGGATTGACGGGTACCTTGATGCCAGCGACTTCGCCTCTACCAGGAGTCTCACCACGTTCAATCTGATAAAAAAGGCCGGGCAGGCTTTCGTCGATGTTGGTGACAAACCAGGGGGATAGGGTAGCCACCAGCAACATCGACAGAGCAATCGTGCCAGCCACGGCCATTAACGCACGGGAGAGAAATTGTTTAATGCGCAGCATTTAAAGACCTCCGTACTTCCTGAGTGAGGTCGGGTGCGCCGTGAATCACAGCCGGGCTAACCAGGATGACCACGTTGTATTGTTGCGCTACGTTTGCAATCGCCTGATCCAGTCGCTTGGCGTAGACTTGGCCTTGCGCCTGTATCGCGGTTTCATCCATGCCCGGTTGCAGTTGTTTGAGTTGTTCCGCGACCAAGGTGGTGGGATCGATCACAGCAATTCTGGGAGGTGAATCGTTCCAGCGGTCACTGATTAATGAAGTCGCTGCACCAGCAAGCGCAGACACCAAGACGACGATGAGTAACTGCATATTCATCGCTTCACTCCCTCCGCCAGTTTCTCCACTGCCTGCGCCAGGGTGGCACCTTGCGCCACTTGGTTTTGAATGAAGTCGAACTCGGTACCCTTGGTGGAGTAGAGCTTTTCGGTAAAGGGATCAACGATCAGACGGCCAATGGCCATGCCATCGGGGCTGTAGGTGGCGACTTCTGAATACTTGCCGTGGATGGTGTGAATAGAGCGCAGTAGTTTCATCTCTGACTCTTCCATGGCGAAGCGCCCGGAAGCCTGTAACTGCATCAAGCTCTCTTTCTTTTGTCTTAGCAGAAATACCCAATCCGAGTTTTCAAAGGCTGCTTGTGCCGTACCTGATTTGTAGTAGTCATTGACCCCTTGGGTGACAGTGAGAAACGCACCTTCATACTTTCGTGCGGTGCGATAACCCTCTTCGATGAATGAACCGGCATTGCCGTAACCCATCAACTTCCAGGCTTCATCGATAACGCATAACTTGCGTTGGGTGCGTTCCCCCAGATACATGTCCTCAGTGATGCGCATCATCAAGAGCAGCAACACCAGGCTTTGCAGGTCGGGCATCGCATCCAGGTCTTTCAATTCCAGCGCCACAAAGGGACGATCCAGATCGAGGTTGTTTTCTCCTTCGAAGAACTTGGCGTAAACGCCGTGTTTGGTATAGGGGAACAGACAGTCGGCAAGGTCTGCTTTGCGTTTGTCGCCATCCTGTTTCAGTGCATCAAACACATGAGTGACCGTAGTCTGTTGTTTTTCACTGCTCCATACTTCCTTCAAGGCCTGCTCAATCCAGGAGGACTCCATCACGCCCAACGGGCTGTTAGGGGAGGCCATGTGCGCCATTAGCGCTTTAAGCATGGGCAGGTCGTCGTTGAAGTTTTCAACGCGGGTGAATGGGTTGAGATTGACCTTTGTATCTCGGTTGAAGTTGAGATACAGACCATCCAATAGCTTGCTGATGTTCTTGTAGGATTCCCCCCTGTCAATGGTCCAGACACGGCCACCAGTGCCGAGAATGGACATGATGATCTCTTGGGTTAGAAACGACTTACCGCTACCGGAAGCCGCCGCCATGGCCATGTTGTAGTTGCCCTGTTTATTGTCCCAGGGATCGACATGCATGATCTGGCCACGACGACCTTGCAGCATAATGAGTGGCGTACCGGTGCCCCACCATTCAGCGGCAGCGGGTGCGAGGTTCGCGCACGACCAGGTGAGGAAGGTGCGCAGACGTGAGAAACCTTCCAACTCCTTCACAAAGGCAGGCCCGGCCATCATCGGAAGGGCAGAGAGAAAGGCGTGTACCGAGACAAACGAGTCCCGTGTCAGTGACCATCCAGCACTTTTATACAGCGCCTTGAGTTGGTGCTCCGCTTGACTGCCCATGCCATGAGGGGCAAGCAGCACGATCTGAAAACCACCGCGTACCAGCGAGTGCCCAGCCTGAATCTGCGAGCTGACAAAATCCCAGTCGGCCTTGCGCTCTTTCCAAACAGGCACGAACTTACCCATCTGCGAGTCTGCCATCTGGGTGGCTCGGGCCGATTTATATTTGGCTTCACCGGCAGCGGAGACCTGATCGGGAACATGTACCGTGAAGGTCATCAGAAACGGGCAGGGGATGCGCAACGTGTTGGACATCAGGTCACCGATCAATTTGTCCATGCCCCAGCCTGCCCACTGCGGTGGAAACTCGCGCACCGAATACATGCGGGTATCGAGTAGCATCTTGCCATGCTGGATCGCTAAACCTTCACGTCCCACCAGGGCAACGGTATCGCCATCCACCATCTGATCGCGCAGCAGCTTGTCTTCCTGATAAGCCAGAGTGTCGCGTTTGACCGGGCGCGGATTGAGCAGCGTATCCATGAAATTGATAAAGGCGCTGGCATCCACATGACGCGCACTCAACCCCGCCGAGCGCAAAGTGCCGATCACCGATTCACGCAGTTGGATCAGCCGTTCCGTGTCGTGCTCTTCGCGCTTGGCCTGTTCTCCCAGCGGTTGGTTGATGCTGAGATAGATACGGAAGTCGCGCACCAGCATCGCCTGATCGGAGAAGAGTGATTTCCACGTTCCATCTAACAGGTAATCAACACGACGGCGCAGCGTGGCGCGGAAAATATTCTCGTTGCGATGATGGGGCCGGGTATGGTCAACCTCATCGCTATCTGTTGTGTCTTTCTGGCGCAGATTGGCCCAACGCTTCATCAGCGGCAGAATATCGGGGGACGCATATAAGGTGTACTGAGCCGTATAGCCTGAGGGTAAGGCGCTATAGATGCCGGACAGCACCCGCAAGGTTTCCTCATCCATGCCCACGGAAGGGGTGACCTCCAGCAGAAACGAACAACTGTCCTCGTTGTAAAACAGGCCGGTATCCTCGTCCCAGGATTCATAAGGCAGCAGCTGCGCCAGACCATGACGTTGCAACAGCGCGTTCCACTCATCTTGTGTTGGAGGTAACGATTTATGCGCCAGTGCTTCGCCGGGTGGGGACTCGGCAAAGAAGGATTTAAAGGGCTTAGTTAATCGAGAGATCACCGTAATTACTCCACCAACCAACGACCATTGTCGAGCTTGAGATAGAGGTAGGTCTCGTCATGCAACGTACCATCGTCATCGGGCCAGCGAGCCACCCACACACGCATAGTCTTAGGTGGAATCAGTATTGGTGCGCTTGGCGTGACGGTGACAACTTCCGTGTTCGGTTGTTGAGGTAGTGCTTGTGCAGGAGGTTGGTCATCTTTACTGCTAGTGCTATCGCGCCCGGCCAGCTTCTCCACATCCGAACGAGCGCGAGTTGAGTTTTTTGTTTCAGGTTCATCCCGGTTGTTAGGAGCGGCTCGCATCTTAAGGGTGCCATCCTTGGCCATGCGATGAACTTCAGACAGAGGTTTGCAGCCAATACCATCGGGCACACCACAGGCGTATTTTGGGCTGGCGCAGCCGCTGATAATTAGCGGTGCGAGTATCAACAGAGGAAAAAGTATTTTGGTCATGGTGGCTCCTATTGGCTTGCCTGGTTGAGCCAGTCTTTAAGTTGTTGTGCACGCATAAAACCTGGTCGAACCCGGCCATCGGTAGAGACCAATGTCGGGGTACCGTGGATGTTGTGAGCTTGGGTAAACTCGATGACCTGAGTGATGGCCTCGTCTGCGTTCTTTAAGCAGTGCGCATCTGTGCTCTCAGGCAGTGTTTGATTAGAGAGGGCAAGATCGAGTGCATTGAGTGGATCACTCGCGCATAGAATCGAAGCAGCTTTACTTCTGGCGCTCGGGTGCAGGCCTTCTACTGGATACATGATGGCGAAGATCTCAACATCATTCAGTGTCTTGAGTTGATCATGGAGTTTTCGGCACCAGCCACAGTCCGGGTCAAAGAACACTGCCAGCTTTTGGGAACCGCTGTTGCTGTACTTTACTGCGGCATCGAGTGGCAGCTGTGACCACTCAATAACAGGCGTAGCCGATTTGCGCTCTGCTGTCAGATCGGTAGCGGTGTGCATATCGTAGATGTTGCCCACCACCAGATATCGACCGTTCGGATCGGCATAAAGGATGTTCGGACCAGCTTCGATCTCAACCAAGCCTTCGATGGGGGCTGGTTGAATGGTTTTAATTTGAGTACCTGGTAGTGCCTTGCGGACTGTCTTTTCTATAGCTGAAAAGTTAGCGGCCTCATCGGCCATACTTGCGCCAGTAACAAAGAACAATAGTGCGCATATAAGGTGGCGTGTAAGAATCATTGTGAGTGTTTCTCCTCTAAATTAACTTCCAACTCCACTCCTTCCGTCAGCACAACCTCAACCACACGTCCGGCATCAATCTCGATGATGGGATAGGTCTCGTCGGCGCGTTTCAGATACCAGTCACTGATCTTTTCCAATGCAGTGCCAAAGCCGGAGGCAACACCAAACTCCATGGTCTTGCCGGGATCAATGGTGGTGACCGCGCCTGAGGGGGAGGTGAGTACGTTGCTATAGGATTGGGAGATGGCTTGGCCGATGCCGCCCGCGGTTCCGGCCAGTAGGGCTTGGGCGATCATGGTGCCTTGCTTGGAAACCAGGTGACCGCGCATTCCGTTTTTGCCATCTTCACCACTGACATAGCCCTTGATGGGCACGTCGAGGATCTCACCACCGCGCAGTACACAAGAGAGTCGTTCCAGTCGCAGATAGGCGCGTTCGTCAGAGATACGGCCATAGCCTGCTGCCACCACACGACACTCCTTCACGCGGCTGCGGTAGCGGTTGGGCAGGGATGCGGTGTCGAGCAGTTCCAACAGTACCGGGTGAGGATTGGTATCTGCGCGTCCGCCGGTAGGCGCATCGAGGCCGGACAATAACGCCGCTGTGGCAAAGGCACCGGGGGGAATGCAGTTGCTGACATGGCAGGGCGCTTTTTTCGTTTTTCCTTCTTTGTCCTTGCTACCCACAGTGGCTGTGTTGGCAAGGCTGACTGAGAGAATAGCGGGTGGCGTGGACTGAGCTTTGGACTGCAAGCCCAAATTGTTCGCCGTCCGCCCGGCAGCATCGGTGAGCGCCTTGTCCATGATTTCATTGGAAGGCGTTACTTGCTTCTGCGGTGGTGGGGGCAGTGGCAATGCCGGGAAACTGGTAGGGCCGGATGTTTTCTCTTGATTGCTTGGTGCAGGCAGGCGTGAGGTTCTGGCCTGATCCTGTCTCAGTACCGCTATCTCCTCACGCAGTTCATCGATAATGCTTTGGAACTCGACATTGGATTGTTTCAAGGCGCTGATATCCGCCTCACCACGGGAGATCCACACCTCGCGGGGATCGACCTGTTTGCCGGGCAGGCTGAAGTGCTCAGTCACCTCATCATCGGTTGAGACCTGATCGGTCTGGGCCGGAAGCTGTCGCTGTGGATCGGTGAGATACAAGCCCAGCAGAATGCCGCCGAAGACCAGTACAACAATGCTGACCGTTACCAAGGTCTGCTTGCGTTTAGCCTGAGTGGAAGGCGTGGCGGGTGAAGAGTGTTGCTCGGTCATAGTGGCTTCTCCACCTTACGAATGATAAACACCTGGGTGGACTCACGCGGTTTAAGTAGATGTTTATCAACGGCAATCGCGGCGATAGGGTGGCCGGGGACAATAAGAAACTCACGCTCTTCCAAACGCATCTTGGCCTGGGTGAGGTTGGTGAGTGTGTAAACTTCACCTGTCAATGAGTCACCGGCATAGATCATCTCGCGTTTGAAATGGGTCTCCTGCCAAAGCGGGATCACACGATTCGATTGGATCGGTGTCATGTCTTCAGGCAGTGCGCCACGCCCCAAGGCCTTGGCCAGGCGCTCAATACGTTTGATATAGGGCAGGGCGCTATCCGCACCTTGTTTGCTTCGAGAGCGATAGGGCGGTTTCAAAAAGATCGTTTCCGCCGGGATGTCCTTAGGTGCGGCCAGTAGGGTGTAGGTTTCACCGTTATCGGCTTTCACGAACAGGGAGAACGGCCTGGCTCCGATAGCACGGATGAAGAGCTGACCGCTGTCGGTATCGGTTTCCAGCGTCATACGATCCTGCGGCCCCCAGATATGGTCAATGCGGGAACCGTCCGCCATGCTGATACGGTTGATCTCTTTAAGTGATAGCGTGACCGGGACGGTATTGCCGTCCACAACATCCACCACCTGAAGCGCAAAAGCACTACTGGGTAGGATTAGCGTCAATATCAGTAGCAAACGGTTTTTCACGATTGACCTCTTTGAATTCGATGATGTGGAGAAAGCCGTCCTGAAGGCGGAACTGCATACGGTAGGCAATGCTGTTTTCAGCAACGATCTCCTTGCCCACGCGCAATACCTGCTGCCCCTTGATGGCCACAAAATTGCCCCTGACCTTGGCATCCACCGGGAAGAACATGGCGGACATCTCGTTACGTTTAATGCGTTCTGCCTCTTCCTGGAGCTGGGTTTGCAGTACGCTATAGCTCTCCGGCGCGGCGTAACGCAGAAAGGCATTAATGCGGTAGTCCAGGTTTTTGGGCGTGTACGACAAAGCCAGCGAAGCGAACCACTCACCCACCTGGGCCAGATATTCGGGGCTGGCGTCATCCCCCTGAACCGTGAACGGGCGTTCCAGGTTCGGGGGCACGACGATGGTTTTCTCCCGACTATCGTTGAGCATCACATGGCTAACCAGCAGCAGGTTGGAGGTCACCATGACCAGGGCAATCCCCGACCACATACGGTTGCCCCATTGGGCGGTGGAGAGATTGGAGCGAAACTTTTTTAATCTCATCCCGTGTACTCCCTCACGTAACTTGGCGCACGGCACTTGATCCACAGATCAGAGCGGGTGTACCAGTAGAGGAAACGCAGGATCAGGCCCCGGCCCCCGGCCTGTTTGATACGAGCGAGCGTACGGGCCATGAAAAGACCAATGACAATCCCGGCAATGAACTGCTGAAACAGCGCACCGAACAGCATCAGAAATATAAAGGTGCCTGCTTCATCCGCATCCCACATGAAGATCATCGGTGGATCATCCAGGTGGCGGGGGATCATGTAACGCTCCATCTCCATCGCAATGCTGCGCCTTAAATGGTGGCTGAGCTGAACAGCGCGTTGACGATAGTTGGCCCAAGCATCCCGAAAATCGCCAGCACAATGCCTAACACCGCAGGTAAGGGGGAGCCTTTACCGATGCCATAGGCTAGACCAAACACCCCGCCGGTAATCGCCAGTCCCCGGCCCAAGTAACCCGTCGCGGCGTCATAGATGAAGTCATAAAACGCCTGGAATTCACCACCGCTGGTGGCGGCCAGGGCAATGCCCGGAATCAACAGCGTGATGCCAAAAAAGTGAATTAGGTTCTTGGGGGATACGCGCTTGAGCTGGGCCAGTTTCAGGCCAATCAATGCCATCATGAGGCCATAGGCAAAGCCGATAATTACGCTACCGTTGCTTGGGACTGATAGAGCAATGGCCATCCCCGGCAGCATGAGCATGGTGGCATAGAGCGAAATGTTGTGGGAAGGGTTTAAGAGTTTTGCTTTCATGGTGTTTACCTACTTATTTTCTTGTTTGGGGGTTGATAGAAAAGTGGTGTGTATCTCAACGCGCCGGTTGAGGGCACGTCCTGAATCGGTGTCATTGGCGGCGACATAGCAGCAAAGCGGTTTGGCCTTCACGGTGATCTGGTTTTCCTGCAACCCAAGCGAAATCAGAAAGTCTCTAACCGTTGTTGCCCGGTTAAGCGCCAATGACTCGTTGGTAATGGTTCCGCCGGGAGCGGAGTCATCTGTAAAACCGGTGATGGTGATCTGTGAGTTCTGAGGCAAGGTTTTGTATAAACGGCTTAGTAGCGTTACGTCTCGTTCGCTTAACTCAAATGAGGCATGAGCAAAATGCACCACGGTTTTTGTGAATCTGGTTGAGGTCTTAGTAGCGTCGTGTGAACTACGATCAAATGCCGGTTGTTTGTTTGTAGGGCAGGGGCAGTCAGCGCAAAAGCTAAACTGGCTTGGTTCGTCAGCGGATTGCATGATTCCAAGCGAATGATATCGAGCAACTGCCGTTGTATGCTGACCAGCGATTGACCAGGGATAGTCGGCTGGAATCTTGCTATTGGTGGTCTCACATTCACGCTGTACTGGTACTAAAGGATGATCCTGCGAAACAGAATCATGTTGCTTAGTCGAGGCGCAGCCGGTCATCACCAGCGCGGTGAATAGCAGCCAAATTGTGATAAACCCGTTGCGCATACTTCCTACGTCTTTGTTCGCGGGCTACCGTCAATGCAGGACCAGCGTGATAAGCACCAACGGCCTGCCATGTGTAGCCAAAGCGGCGGATCTCTCCTGCCAATATCCACGCACCAACATGAATATTGGTGCAGGGATTCCAAAGATCTCCGAGCTGAACTCCCATCTCTGCCAACTGGGGAAACCACCGAGAATTGATCTGCATCAAACCCACATCCACCGATCCATTGGTGTTGCGGTTAATAGCTGTTGAATTCATTGCACTCTCGGTCAATGCAATGGCGCGTAGGATGGTCTCGTGTATGCCGTAACGTTCAGACGCAGATGACCAACACGAATCAGCAAAAGCGCTGTTTGCCGCTGCTAATAACAAAAAACAAATTGGAAGGCTTTGCATTCGATACCATCCCACGCGGCTGCGGCATGGGGGTATCGTGGCGGTTTAGGTGGGGTGGAACAATGGGAAATTAGATTTTGGTTTTGAAAATTATTATAGGATCAGGTAGTAATATTACTTCTACGGGCACCACCCTTGGCGTGTCCCACCATCATATTCTCTTGCATGTCCTGACTTGATCAATAAGTCAGATAAACTTTTATTATCCACGTATACGTCAGCGAGTAATCGAAAATACTTTCCTCTTTGAATGTTACGAAGTTTTATAACTTTGGCGTTTCGAAGATGCTCTACAGTAAATTGTTTTGCTTTACTCGCTTTAACCTTCTCTTGATCACATTTTCCTCTGATCTCAGGGGCATCTACGCCTAAAACACGAATAGGTACGCGCTCGCCAACAATGCTAGGCCATTCGCCTATATCAACGCGAAAGGTATCAGCATCATAAATACTGGTGACTTCCGTAACGATTATGTTGTTGGCATATACCTTGTCATCTGAGTGGCCTAGGCCAGAGATAAGTAATGATGTTATTAATGCGGTGAATATTCTCATGTTCTATTTTTGGTTAGGAGTTTGTCCAGGATTTTCCTCTCATACTTATGTCTGCTCAACTATCAGTGTCTTGTATGAGCTATAGCGGTTTACATTGAGGGCTGCACCTTACCCCCAAGGTCCATTACATGAAATCGATTGGTAAGTCGTTTTCAAGAGCCCAGGAATCGAATCTTCCATCTTCTGATTTTGGGGTTGGGTCTGCGCTTTTAGATTTTATACAGGTGGGTAAAGCAACGGTTCCTCCCATTACAAGAGCATGCTGTCTTGGGAGTCCTGCAATTCGGGATACTTCCCGCTTATCTGCCCATTCACATGCGGATGAAATGACGCGCAAATCTTGTTCTGAGGTAAGCCTAAAGGAAACCCATGTATTACATTGAGAGAGTACGGTTGGCGATACTTCGGATGGCCTTTGTGTACTGAGCCACAATGCTAATCCAAACTTGCGCCCTTCCTTCGCAAGTCGCTCATAAGCAAGTGATGAAGCACCTGAATCACCATCGGGAACTGCTCGAAGGTAATGGTGAGCCTCTTCAAGCACAAGCAAGGTTGCAGGGTTGTTTCCTTGGCCACGACGGAATAGTACTTGTGAATAAAGCTCTAGCATAGATCCAAGCACAAGGGGCATTAGATCTTGAGGGACTTGCCGCAAATTAACAACATGCACTCTCCACGGAGTGTCAACGCTGCCAAAAATCTTATTTACGAGATTCTCCCCTTCCGTTCTCATATCCAAGTTGCCAGCGTTGACTGGTGGACCACCATTAATATCGACAACCGCGCTTAGCATTTCATCATCAACTAGACGATGAATACGGGTGATCAACGGAGAGACGTTTCCGTATTGAAAGCCATTACGCTCAATTGTTCCTCTATTGTTGGGGGCTAAACTGTGACTTTCAGCGATTAATGCCGCCAAAGCAGACATATGTGGCCAGCTTTGAACGGCTTGAGCTCGCCTCTCTCTAAGAGTTTTGATTGCACGGTCAGCATCTGCTGCTCCATTTTGTCTGCAATCGTCAAAAAGAACAGGGTTAATGCCATCTAAGGATGCGCCTTTTTCGGCCTGATGCCAATGCACATATCTCAGGTTATCAATGGCAAATGAAAGCGCAGGTCGTTGCGTTTTTTCGCTAGGCAATAGTAATCGGTTTAACCCTTGACGGCCCAATGCATAATAGGGAATGCGGTAACCTTGTGCACCATCGGTAGCCGCACCAATAATTGTGTGTTGATAGGCTACATCGGGAAGTCGGCATTCCATATTACCTTCAGATATTGCGATTTCTGACTTCCTGAATGCTCGATCATACTCTCCATTAATATCGAATATCACAATACGAGAGTTAGGCATATCTGCAAGCTGCTGCAATACGGCCGCAGTAAAACAACTCTTTCCTTGACCAGAACTACCCAATACCGCGATATGTTGAGTCAATAGTCGGTTCAGGCCCGTTCGGACGCTATTCCCGGTTTTATACTCAGTGCCAAGCTTAATTGGACCGTCAGGCTCTGGCCCCCCTAACACAACCTGTGATTCACTAGCAGTGAGTGGAAAGGCCTCGGCTCCAAGGGGGGGAGATATTAAATTGTCGGTGACAAACTTCCCAGCTTCTATCCAGCCAATGACCATGCCATGCAGGTTACGGAGTGGCTGTCCACTCTCACTTTGCTTGCCATTGGCTGGCCGGTGAATTTCTTTTGGCTCTGAGAAATTAAGGCCGGTAATCTTTATTACGAAAAGTCGGTAACCTCCATCAATAACGAGCAGGCCCCCTACTTCACCCACAGGAGTGACCCCCTGATAGTGGCTGGCCATTTGCCCTCGATGTTGATCAAGGAGGTTTAGTGTTACCTGACTACCGTCAATTTGCACAACATAACCAATAGCGGTTCTACCCTGCATCGCCAGCACCGCTTAATGAATTTATTCTGTCTCGAAATTCCTGCTCTTTAAGATCGTAAAGCATTGGGTCAGGTAGAAACTCGACCATATTATTAAAGTAAGCGTTTTCTCCTCCGCCAACAAAGGTCAGTCTTGGTGATTTCAGTGCAAGTAAACGCCTGACCTCAGGTTTTAGCTTGTCAATCTGCTCAGCCTCTGTACCCGTGAACTCAGGCAAAAAAGCAACGATTTGAAGTGTTGGATTGAGTAATGCTGAACGCAGAAGACGGTTGATATGATCGTCACCAAACGAATAGCCTGCCAAAATGATGCAGCTTTGCGGTTTGGCGAGAAAGTCGGAAAAACGGCGGAATAGCTCACCAGATAGAAACCCTACCGTTTGCAAATACTTTGCGGCTCTTGGGAATACCATCAATGATTCATTAACTGGCTTCGTTCCATTGATAATGTCATTTAGGTTAGGCCAAGCCTCTGTAGCTGCTAGTTCTCGATATTCACCATTAGTGTTTTCCCATGTCAACGAACCGTGTAGTTTTGCCAAGTACACATCATTACATCCGAAACGCGCTTCTCCTTTTGCATTAATGTTCCGATACCCTAAGTCGAAGGACTGTGGAGAGAAGGCGCGGTTATGGATACCAACGAAGCCAGTGTGAGTGTGAATGCCCACGGACTCGGCTGCCCATTCAATAGCTAAGTCATAATTTGTAGTGAATACCCATGGGCTAGCCTGACCAGGTTGCCTTGCCCCTACTAGGCGCTGAAGTAATTTAACGTGGTAGGGTAGACGATCAAATGCAGGTGCAGCTGCCCATGCTTGCTCGTCGAGAATAGCAGCCTTAACCACGCATCTTAGTAATAGACCGATATCTGTTTTGAAGGTTTTTAAGTTTCTACTGCTTGGTTTACGACGTGACCAGTCGATATGAGCCATTTCAAGCTGATCAAGCAAAACCTCAATATTTGGTACTTCTCTGGGATTGTCTCCTTCAAAGTTAGCAACAACTGTATCTTCTTGCTTAATAAAAGCATCATTTGAGAATCGATACGCTGTATCAGGGTAGTTGCAGATAAAATATTTCCATAATTGCATTATAGTCATACCGCCCGCTGCTACTGATGCGCCAGCGCCAAGTAATACGGCAATATTTTCTAAGCGTAGTATGGCCGCTAAATGTGCTCGTAAATCCTGCTCGTCCAGTGCAGCGTCGCCTCTCAAACAGACAATGCTCATTGTTACTTTCCCTTATTTTTTAGAGTCCTGTTTTTTGGCTGCCGCCTTTTCCTCTTGAATGCAGGACAGCAATTCGCTGTTCGGCTCATCTGACGAATTCTGTGAACATTTTTCTTAATTAATGTCCGCTTCGTAATAAAACCAAGTATCAACTTAAGTCAAGTTAACCATTATTTGTCTCTAAAACAAATAAATAACTAATTGTGTGCAGATTATTAGGGAAGGTTAATGTTGTAGGAGTATATGTAGGTGAATGTTATCCACAATCTTTGTGGATAATCATGTTAATAACACGACCTGGAAGTGATGGACTCAATATATTTGTTGAAATGGTTATTTCTTGTGCAGAAAGGGGGGGCTGTTTCACAACAGCCCGGTTTCAGCAAACGACGTGGTACCCTCTGATCCGACCACGATATGGTCGAGCACCCGTACATCCAATATTTCCAATGCATCTTTCAGCCGGTTGGTAATGGCCTTGTCCGCATGGGATGGCTCGGATACCCCACTGGGGTGGTTATGAGCGAATATCACAGCGGCAGCATTGATCTCCATGCACCGTTGAACAACGATTCTGGGGTGAACTGATGCGCCGTTGATGGTTCCGAAGAAGAGTTCCTCGAATCCTAATATCCGATGTCTATTATCAAGAAATAGGGCGCAGAATACTTCGTTTTTGTATTCTGAGAACCTTAACTTTAGATACTCTGTCGAATCTTTCGGGTTTGTGAGTGCCTGACCTGGCAAATGTCTTTCGGTCAGTATGTTGAGGGCAAGGTTGATGACCTTGTTCTGCTCGGCAGGGTTTAGGTCGTAGGGTACGGCATCGAGCCGGACGGTTTTTCTCATCTTTGTCATGGTGATCTCCTGAAATATGGCGACGGAGATCACGCCCATGAGGGAGAGTAATCTCCCAAGCCTGGGTGGTGGAAAATGGATCGACAACCTGCGTTCAGTAGGTTGTTGCACTTGTCTCACGATCCGGCGAAGTGCTAGGGGCCGGGATAACCGGCGAAGGCGCATGTTGAACCGCAACATGCCACGGTGGTAAAGCATCTTCCCTCAGTACCCTTGGCAGGATGTTGAGGGAAGACGCCGTACTGGACGGTGTGCTTCCGTTGATATTGATATGGCTTCGTGTTCTGCTGCCTTAGGCCTGTTGGCTCCTGGCAACCTCTTAACCGTCCTTAAGACGGAATCCCCAACGCTGTGTTTGGAATAACATGGCGTCTCGTAACACCTGTTATTCGTATTGCTGCGCGACCTGTGTAAAGGGGAGATCAGATCTGGTTAGTACTGGGCGCGTTCATCCGCACAAAGGGGCCTGCCAGATCCCAGCGTCAGGTGGCCGGTGGCATTTAGCCCAAGGCCTAAGTAGCCTTTCTCAAGATGAGGGTGCAGCTTGAGAAAGACCACTCCGGCAGGTAGCCACGAGGATCGAAAGACCTTAGTCGAGAAGTACGCCGCGAATGCGGCGTTGAATGAATAGAAGCTGTCTCATAACGCAGTATCACCAAGCGCAATAGTTATGAGATAGTTTCTAAGGTTTACCAACCTGTATGACTTAACATCAATTCGACGATGATTTCGAGTTCGTTGAGGTCAAGTCGGTTTGCAACATCGCCAATACCTGAGAATCCGAAGCCACTACAGATATCCGCACCCCAGTCACCATTGAAAAAGCTGATGACTGCGCCGATGAAGATGCCTTGCCCAACACTGCATACACTGAGATAGCGTTCTATCGCTTCATGGTCTGGCCTAAGTTGCTCACGATGGGTGGCTGACTCAACGGCCTCGGTTCCATCACAATGAAAGTACTGTGGGCCGATGATTAGCACTGCTTGTTTCCAGGCTGAGAAGAAATGCTCCGAGGCGTTTGCATAGTGTTGTTGAGTGCGCTGGCATTCCTGCATGGCATGTTGTAGCGCAAGGTTCGCGTTCATGATCGACACTCCTTGTTAAATGCGGTGGATAAGATTCCGCCACTCAGGGACATTACCAAGTCATGGTGTTGTCCCAAAAGAGTGGTGGAGAGATGAAGGGAAAAGCTATGCGGCTTCCGGTAGATCGATTTCGATCTTATTGCCGTTCACTTTTACCCAGTCGATACGCAACAGACGTGCTTTGAGTGAAACACCAGTCTGACCGGCTTTATTACCTTTGCTGTAGACGAAGGTGTCGGTGTAGAGGTCGCCCAGTTTGAACCCGACCAGAACCTTGTTTTGTTCGTCTTCAATCATGGGTTTTATCTGGTCAATAATGACCTGTGCCTCACTACCTGACACACGACAATCAAAGCGTGTGTATTGCGTATCGCTGGCACTGCCATGCAATGCTGAGATATCGACGGCGAGAAATGACTTGCCGCGTTTGACCGGCACTTCACGGATACGATTGACGTAACCGATGCCGGTAATGTGTAGATCGAAATACTTTTGATCTTGAGATTGAGGGTTGTTGGACATCTGTTTTCTCCTGAGTTGATGATCGGAGAAACAGTGGTGCCCCAATCGGGAAACATGTTTCCCCGTTGGGTGAGTGATGATGGATCGACAGTTTTGTTCTACGAACTGCTGCACTTGTTACACGATCCGACGAAGTGCTTATAGGGTGCTAAATCATATTTAGCAAAGGTGCTACATTGCCCAAGTAGCGGGGGTTAAAAATCGTTGGCTTGAAATGACTATCGGACAAATAACTGACAAGAACAACGAATAATTAGATATCCAATTTGAAAATTAACTGCTCTCTAAAGCTAGTTGCTCCAAGCAAAGTAACGACACTTGGGATAACCCGTGCAGCCGGTAAAGGGCTTACCTTCATTCTTACCGTTTTTGATTGAGCGCAATACCAGCTTGCCTTTCTTACACTCCGGGCAGGTGTCGCCAACTCGGGCTATCTGTGGTTGTGTTTTGTTGGCGGATTTTCGTTGTGTGGGTTTGCCTTTGTTATCCGGCAGGGTGGTTTTGCAATCAGGGTAGGCGCTGCATCCCCAGAAAAAACCATTGCTACTTTTACGCCTGCGTAAGGGCTTGCCACAGCTTGGACAGGGATGTGTGTTTGCAGTATTGGCAAAGCTGGTTGAGCCACCGTCTGCGTAAGCGCTTGATATTGTTTGGCGCAGAACTCCATTGATCCACTGTGCCTGGCCCTGAATAAACGTCTCCAGTTGGCCTTTGCCTTGGGCTATATCATCCAGCCCTTGTTCCCACAAAGCGGTCGTCGCCGGGTCTTTGATTTCGTTGGGGAGTATGGCAATTAGCGCACGGCCTGTATTGGTGCTGATGACGTGCTTTTTTTGTTTTTTAATAAAACCACGCTGCACCAGTGTTTCTATAATTCCGGCTCGGGTTGCTTCAGTGCCTATGCCTGATGTTTCACGCAGTACTTTCTTCAATGCCGGATCTTCAATCTGTTTGCCGATGTTTTTCATTGCGGCGATGAGGGTGCCTTCGGTGAACCTTGCGGATGGTTTGGTCTGTTGGGTTTTAAGATCGGTTGTGCGTACATGGGCTTTTGATCCTTGCTCAACCCTGGGCAGTGGCTGGTTCGTTTCTGAATCAGCATCATTGGTTTCTGAAGGCATAGATTGAACAACGCGCCATCCAGCACTCTTTTCGGTTTTACCTGTTGCACGGAAGGTTTCGTTACACACGGATAGCGTAATGGTGGTCTGCTCGTATTCATGGTCTGGGAGGAACTGGGCGAGATAGCGGCGACAGACCAGATCATAGAGCTTGCGCTCGTTCGTATTCATTCGACCTGTATCAGTGGGGGAAGTGGTCGGGATGATGGCATGGTGAGCGGTGATCTTTTTGTCGTTCCAGGCTCTGGATTGCAAGCTTGTGTTGGCGGCCAGTGTCAGTTCTCGGTAAGAGGCATTGGATTGAGACATTGCCTTGAGCACCTGCTCCGCATCACTGTGTTGAGATAGGGGAAGGTATGGGCAGTCTGTTCTTGGATAGGTCAGTGCCTTATGGGTTTCATAGAGTGCTTGCGCCGTATCAAGTACCGCCTGAGCGCTCATTCCCCAACGTTTAGAGGCCTCTTGCTGTAAAGAGGATAAGTCGAAGGGCAATGGGGCTGGTTCCCGTTTAAGCTCGGTGGTGGCGGTAACGATGGTGCCCACTTGCTTGTCGATTCGCTGCGCCACATTGATGGCCGCCTGTTGATTGGTGCAGCGGGCCTCGGTGTCTGTGACAGTCTCCGGTGGTAGCCACTTGGCACGAAATCGGCCATTGGCAACCTCAAATTCCGCCGTCAGAACATAGTAAGGGGAGGGGTTGAATGCTTCGATCTCCAGGTCTCGCTGGACGACCAGTTTAAGCGTGGGCGTTTGAACCCGGCCCACCGATAGAACACCATCATGGCCTTGCTGACGACCAATCAGGGTATAGGCACGGGTGAGATTCATGCCCACCAGCCAGTCGGCGCGGGCACGACCGAGTCCGGCCTGATAAAGCGGTTCGGTTTGCTGGCCGGGCAGAATGTTGCTTAGTGCTTTGCGAATGCTTTTGTCGTCGAGGGCTGATAACCACAAACGTTGAATCGGGCCACGCCAGCGGCATTGATCCAGAATCTCACGGGCAATGGTCTCACCTTCACGGTCGGCATCGGTGGCGACCACAACACTGGAAGCTTGCTTAAGTAGTTGCTGGATCACCTTGAACTGCTTACGGGCCTCATTCTTAACCATAAGCACCCAGCGCTCCGGGATGATGGGCAGCGAGTCCAACGACCAACGTTTGAGGGATTCATCGTATTGGTCGGGTGAGGCCATCTCCAGCAGATGACCAAAACACCAGGTCACGATGCAGTCCTGACCAATCAGGCAGCCATCGCCTTGCTGGCGCATACCCAGTACCCGCGAGATATCACGGGCCTGGGAGGGTTTTTCACAGATGTAGAGTTGCATGGGGTGGTGAACTATCTAGGCCTCGGTATTGACGGTTTCTTTCAGCGTCTTGCCGGGTGAAAAGGCCGGGAGTACTTTGGCGGGTATCTTGATCGATTCGCCGGTGGCTGGATTGCGTCCAATGCGTGCCCGATGTTTTTTGACATGGAAACGGCCAAAGCCGACCAGGGAAATCTCTTCGCCGTTGCTTAATGCATTGGTGATAATGCCTTGAAAGGAGTCTACGAATCGCTGCGCTTCGGCATCGGTGATTTGCAGGTTGGTCGATAGACTGGATACTAACTCGCGTTTGTTCATGGATTACTCTCCGTGGTTGATTGTCTGATAACAGCCTCCTCGATACGCCCAATAGCAAGCGTGATCTCATCGGCGTAAAGCACCCACCTGGATCGATTCTCTTGTGTCTTTTCATCCGTCCAAGTGGAATGTTTGAGCGAGCCTTCGACTTTGACACGCATCCCTTTTTTGAGAACGCGGGTCACGTCTTCAGCAAGGCGATCCCAGGCGGAAACGTCCAGCCAGAAACCACCTTTGTCTTCGAACTGTTCGGTGTCGTGATCAAGCACCGGGCGATCAAAATAGATTCTCATGTCGGCGACTTTGCGTTGTTCATCACCAACGGGTGAAGTCAGGTTGGGGTCGCTACCCAAGTTGCCGGTGCCGGTAAATTTGTTGGACATGGTGTTACCTCGCTATTTGTTCAAATCAGTGGCCAAAACTGACAGCACATGTTCGATAAATAAACGGGTTTTTAGATATTGCTTTGGCATAAATATCAACATACTTCGGCTCTTGACGATTCATTGAGTGCCAGTAACTGACTGATCAACTTTCTGGTTGATTTGATCTCGTAGAACAAGACACCGTGTAGGTAGTTGAGTCGCAACCTGGACTCCTCGAAACCAGAAAGTGACTTCATCACCGTGGTGGAATGGGAGGTTAAGAACGTCTTGCCAATGTCATCGTCAGCAATAGCGAAGTAACGTTGCTTGATGCCACTCATGCGCCAACGCAGATACTGGCCATTGGCGGTTTTGTGCATGACAAGATATGCCTGCAACTGATTTCCAAATGTAGTCTCGTACTCGTGTATGAGTGTTTTCATTTGGCGTAGCGTGAGTTCGCGTTGCTGTTGCAGGGACTCAAGTTGCTCGCGCAATGTTTGGATGTTCCAGCCATTCCCTCCCTTACCCTTAAAAGGAAAAGGCCCTTTAGAGGCGAGCGTCATTAGCTAGTTTCCTCGTTTGTGGAGTTATCTAGTTCTGGTTCATCCAATGGCGAGGTTGCCGTAATGATCTCGGGTGCAATCTCGGCGCGTAGCTCTCCTTCAATCACACCTTCTGGGAGATCGATTTTTGGCATTAACTCCTTGGCTTTTGCTGCCATGGGTGTGTTATTGCGTACATCGGTGCGTGTCACTAAAGAGAATTTCCATTGAGATGAAAACGTAAATGCGCGTCTCACCATGCGTGAGGTCTGGTAGAGAATGCGCGTACTTTCATCACCCGTTAGTAATCCAACATGGCGGCCAGTTAGCACAGTTCTGACTAACTGATCGAAATCGGCAATCAAATATGCGCCCATGTAACCGTAGGCATTGGCGAATTGGAGCGGGATGTGAACGGGCTCAATGGAATGGGCGACATCAATGTGTATGCCTGACGAAACAGACGTAAGGCACTCTTCGATACTGAGGCGTTCAGTATTGGTTTTGATCCGCGCCTCCATAAGGGCCGTTTCAGTTAGAAACAGTATCCAATCCGCGTAAGGATCGTCTCGACCGGCTGAGGTCCAGATACGTTTCATATTCATGCCGTATCTCACCAGTCCGACAATGTGCTCTTTATCTTCGGTCTTGCGCCTGCCATAGACCAATCGTTGCGCCTGACGTGTTTGAATATCGAGCGTTGCCTCACCTCGTAACATGCCCGGCTTGGCTGCGGCAGTGGTGTAATCCACTACAGGATCGGCGTTGTCGGGTAAGGCCCTGTTGGTTTGAGTTGTATCAGTCATATGTTTACCTCTTAGTTGCCATGTATAAGTTGCTTTGTTTAGCTGTTGACACTGTCAACAGTTCCAAGCTCGGCTTCACCGTTCCCAGGTGTTGACACTGTCAACAGTCCCCAAGCCCGGCTTCACCGTTCCCAAGTGTTGACACTGTCAACAGTTCCCAAGCCCGGCTTCACCGTTCCCAGGTGTTGACACTGTCAACAGTTCCCAAGCCCGATTTAACCGTTCTCAGGTGTTGACACTGTCAACAGTCCCAAGCTCGGTTTCATCGTTCTGAGGTGTTGACACTGTCAACACCTGTTCAGCCATCCTTTGCATCATCTTTTCTTGCGTGCTGCTGAATTTGGCGAAGCCGTTTCTCGATAGTGGTCATACGTTGCTCCGGTTTTTCCACAACTGAGGCGGCGATCTCTTGTTGTCGCTGTTGTTCGAGTTCACTTCGTCGTTTTTCAGCTTCAGCCTGTTTATGCTTTTGTTCGCGTTTGTCTCGCACTCGCAGGCCGATAGTGAGTTGAAACTCATCGCTTTTGGCGCGACGGCAAAGCGTTGCCAGATATCCAATGGGATTGTCGATAGGTGCGTTACGATTTGTGGCTGACTGCAATCTGCCGTTCCACTCGTCGAGCACGTCTTGTCTTTGGTCGAGAGGAATAGGTTTGAGGTACATCAATGCCAAGTCTCGTTCGTTGGCAGAGATGTCATCGGGAAAATAAAGCTCTTCAGTGCGTGCGATATTTTCAGAAGAGGTACTACTACACGTAGTAATAGTATTTATATTATTACTACTACTATGTAGTACCGTGTGCAGTTTTTGCTTGTCAGTATCCGAGTGTATTTTTTGCACTTGGCTATTTGGGGTTTGGTTAACCATGTGCGAATTCTGCACATGGCCGACTTCTTCGGTTTTTACCGTGTGCAAATTTTGCACATGGGCATTGCCTTGTGATTTAGTACTGTCATCAAGCATCTTGATCTTGGTGTCAGCTATGGCAAAGAAGTCTGTGCGAGCAGCTAGTATCAATCCTGCTTCAGGTGAACGTGTTCCGGTACTATTCGAGTTGATACGTCTCTCGTATGAACGGGTATGGATGCGTTCACCCAATGCGTCACGACCATCGTTAATCTGATCCTGGATGGTAGCCAACACGCTTTCAGCGATCTTTCTGACTCTTGGGTGATTGTGTTGCAGACTCTCTTGCAGGAACGCCATGTATTCGTTGTCGAGATACATGGCATCCCCCAAGGTCACTGGTTCATCATGCAGAACATAGATATTGCCCAGGTACCGGCCACTCTGACTGCGCACGCGGGCACACAGCGACAACCAGCGTGTTGTCCTTAAAATGGCTAAAGCGCGGGAAATGGTGTGATTGGACTTTATGTTGGCGTGGGTCGAGATCGATTCATAGCTCGGAAACGCCGTGACCGCACCCGGTGCATTGACCTGAATTCGAATGATTTGCCAGACGATCTTATCCACTGGCTCAAGGATTGGATCGGTCACCAATAAGCGGGGAAAGGCATCCTGCCAGTTGCCGAGGAAGATCAGGCCACTGTTATCTTGTTTGTTACCGTTATCTTGCTCAGATGTGTTCCGCTTGAGTTGATCGATAGCGTTTTGGATATAGAGCGAGATTGCTTGTGCGTGAGGCGAGGCACTGGATGCTGTATCTTGATCCATTAGCTGGTGCCTGCTTTGTTACGCTTCTCATGCTCCCAGTTTTGTATCACTGACCAGAGTACGCGAAGAGGGAGTTGGGTCTCTTTAGCAACGTTAAGATAGCGGTGCGTGTCCGGTTGATTTTCATCCTGCTTATTCCACGAATTCCACACACGATGTTCGTCCTCTTCGCCAAGCTGGGGTGGTCTACCGGCTCCGCATCGCGCTACACCCAGTATCTTTTGTCGTTGGATGTATTCCCCTGATGACATACCAAACAGACTGTTCATCATGGTGATCGGTGCTTCGTGACGGATCAGTTCGTCTTGTAGTGCATCCGACTCCAGTTCAAGATGAAGATGGCTCAACATCTTTTCAAAACACTCGTGGTCGGTTTTAACGATCAGAAAATGGCCGCTGATTTTGGCCAGATGTTTCAATGCCCGAACCGGCAACTTGGACAGCTGTTGGATCTCATCCGGTGTTAGATCAAGGTCTTCAATCGCGGCATAGTCACCATCATTGAGCGCCTGAATGGCGTACAACATAACGTGATAGGCCAGCTGTGAGTCATGACGTCTCATAGTGATACTTCTCCAACCAAAGAGGGTCATCATCACCGTCAATGCTTTGCCTCAAGGCGCGGCACTGACGAAATAGATTCATTAGGGTGTGGTAGTCATCTTCAGGAAAGAGCGGGTCGGCCAGTAGCTGGTAGCCAAGCGATAACCAGGCAGGTTGGCCAAGTATGCGTAGCAGCTCCTCTTGATTGGCTTCAAGGCAGAGTCTGCGAATTGAGAATGAATCCGGGATATTCGGGATACGCTCTGGTCTCGCTGTCTCTTCGCAGCAGATATAGAGCATCCACCAGATCCACTGGCGTATGAGCTGTTGCCATCGTTGTTCTGAGTCCAACCCTTCGCTATTTCCAATGAGTGGTTGATTCGGGATATCAATAAAAAACCCGAGGCCCCAGTCAGCAGAATAGTGAACGCACGAGTCGAGCTGATACTGTTTGGCTAACTTAAACGCAGTATCAAACGTCTGCCTGCGCAGTGTGCCAATAGAAGAGGTGGATGGCTCAGTGTTTGTGCTGTCTTCTTCTACTGTTCTGTCTGTTTCAGACTGAGTGCTGGTTTCACCTGATTCCTGCTGAGGCGATACATCTGGAGACGCGTGATCGCTTAGTGGCGATGGTGTCTCTTCTTCAGAAGGTGCTTTAGTCTCTGACGATGGTTCATTAAACGAGGTCGTAGCTGCCGGAGGCGCAGTGGTTACTGGTTCCGGCTCGACAACCGTAGACTCATTATTTCTTCCACGCAGCAGCGCATCAATATCCAGGCGAAGCGAACGGGTTGGCACCTGCAAATAATCAACAAAGCGTTCTTCGAGCGTGTCTCTCAACGCATCGTTATCCCACTCCGGTCGGTTGTTCTCTGCCAGGCAGTCATTGAACAGCTCACTAAACAAGGACTCATCCTGTTTGGCGATCTCTGTCCAGTATTGTTTAAAGGCTTTTTCGATACGCCGTATGCGTTCGATCTGGGGTCTACCCAATCCAGCTCGCAAGGCTTCCGGGATGAGGGGAAGTAATACATCAACACTGTATTCCATGCGCGAAAGCACCGCAGTATCCACGCTAAGGCCGACATCTTTCAGTCGTTGCCCTAGTTGACGCAGCGAGAGCGAGCCTTGGCTTTCGGACTCGAACATCTGTTTCAGCTCACGTACCGCCATCGCCTTATCAATGAACAGCATGTCACCGCGCTTTTCGTTTTCGATGAGGTGGGCTGTTAGTACGTGTGTCTCGGATAACCAGGGGCGATAGAGCACATTGATCTGATTGAACGACTCGTTCTGGGTCTCTTCATAGAGTTCGATCAGCACTTGTAGGCGGGTGTTACCGCCAGATTCCACCATGTAGCGCTCTTCACCGGGGCGCTTGGTAACGGTGATGGGGTTGTTTAGTCCACCCTGGGCAAGAATCGATTCTTTGATCTCGTCATAGAGCGGATTGCGTTCACGCCGAGGGTTGCGGTCGTAAGGTTTGATCTGATCCAGAGTCAGCACCATCGGTGTCGGGGCGATGGGGTCAGCGGTAGGTAGGCTGCTGCTATTGCCGAAGTGGGGTGTCTTCAACATATCCCCCAGTTGTTCATCGGATGGGCGACGGTTCATGGCAACTCCAGGTCGCTGAGATGGGGGAAGAGTTCTCGCACCAAGCTGAGCATGGTGTCGCGGGCGCTGGCCGAAGGGCCTGCCCGTTTCTGTTCCCAACGGTGGACGGGGATTTGCGATGTGGCCGCCTCACGGTAGGCCACCGTTGAGGGAATCACCGTATCCAGTATTCGGATCTGCCCCCGGCTGGGTGCTGATTCACGGCGCAGCTCCCGTGCGATACGCTGGGCATCAACAGTGCGATCCATGCGGTAGATAAGGCCATATAAAGGCCCAACCGGTGCGCCCATGTAGGTCATGGGTTGCAGGCGTTCCAACATGCCCAAAGTGCCCCGCGTGAATTCTCGGGCTGAGAGAATCTCCGGGGGGATAGGGGAGAGCAGCATATCGGTGGCTAATACGGCAGCATCTTGAAGGGGACCGACCGCGCCCTGGGTGTCGATCAGGATAAAGTCGTAGTCTTGGTCAAAACGGGCAAGCAGGTGCTTGAGGCGTACCCGGCCATCCGGTGTATGGAGTATCCAGTTTTGTAACGCGCCTTCCGGGTCATCGGAAACAATCACGTCCAGGTTGTCGATGCTGGTATGACTGACAACATCATCAAGGCATGGGCCGGTGATGAGGGCTGAAAGCCCGTTGCTTGCTTGGTGCGTTAACTCAAAATAGCTCGATAGCGTCGGCTGAACATCGGCATCTACCAATAAAACACGTTGTCCCAGGTCGGCCAGAATGCCGCCCAGGTTGGCGGTTTGGGTGGTTTTACCGACACCGCCTTTGGTGCTCATTACGGTTATTTTGAGCGTCATTTTGTTCTCCTGTTAGGGGTGCCATTGCGTTGCCACATCGATAAGCAAATACCGATGTGGCAAGGCAATACCATCTCGTTGTGCTTAACCTTCAAGCGTTCACCTACTTAGTTACTCTTACAGTTTTGGCAGTGCTGCCGTGGCCTGCCGATGGTGTAGATCCTGAGTGGCCCACCACAATCGGCACAGCGGAAGCGGTGGTAGATACGACAGCCAGGACAGCTATCACCCAAGTTCTCATCCACCGGAGTGAGGTAGAGCTTGCGGCAATGGCGACAGCGTTGAGACTCCCATACGGCCATGGCAACCAGCTTGAGCACCGCAACGATTCGGGTGAGATCCAATAAGGGCTGTTTGACGTGGTAGACGTACAGGTCGTAAACATCGAGCAGCGTTCTGGCCTGACTACGCCCTAACGACTCGACCAAGCGGTGGATACGCCAAACCGTGGCGGCATGTAACATGCGTTGCTCGCTTTCCCGAAACCAGGCATCGGTAAACGGCGTCATGCCACGGGGAGAGGGTTGGCCCATCAGTTGTAAATAGAGCCGTTTGACGAACTTCTTGGGCAATTCCGTTAGCTGGCACACTAGGGTGGTTCGTGCCCCGGCTTGAATCAGCCTGACCGCCTCATGAGTTCTCACGGCTTGGGAACACTGCTCCACCTCGCATGAGTAACAATCCAGGCGTGTTCGGCACTCAGGTACCGTGGGGATAAAGGTGATGGAATCGAGTATTGATAGACCTGTTTTCATCGTTCTTCCTCCTCTATTGGCGAAGTACCGATAAAACTCGCGTGTTCAATAATCGCGTCGATCTCTTCCTGCCTGCCGTCACAGACTGCTTTGAGAAAACGATCCCACCACCAGGTCTCTACGCGCAGCGTAATCAAAGGTTCTTTGATCTGTGTGAGTGCCGTCAGCGCCGGTACAGGCGCGTGCGCCAGTGGTGCCACTAATTCCTTAGGAATGCCCAACAGCGCGACCACTAGATCCGGCTCTTGTTTTGCGACATCCCGTACTTTCAGTAAATACTGATAATTAATGCTGGAAAAATCTGTATCCAAACTCATATGCATTGGCCCCCTTCCTCAGAATAAATGAGGTAATAAACAGAACCGGCTGCATTCAAGCCGGTTGGATAACGGTGAAAGACAGCCGAATGAGCCAATGAGGATCACACATAATCTAAGTAATGAATTACTGAATTGAACTCGTAACCCACTAAAAGGCTTAAATAAAATAAGCGATATGTAATCCGTTTCTGACACGGCGAGTGGCTGAAAAGCAGATTTTGAAGAGCTGGAAAACATATCGAAACGCTTGCTCCGCCGGTGAGTTTCTAACGCTCCTCATCTTAAATGTGGCGAGGCGGATTAACTCCCCGACTAACTCACCCCTAGGGTTCACTTTTCAAAGGGTTTTTTCCGGGCATAAACCTGTATATATTGGGGGATTGATAATGAATCCGGGGTCATAAGTCATTGCTAATATTTCAAAGGCAAATATGCCGTTGAAGAGCAGGGAGTCGCTCGAACGTCTAACCGACATTCCCAACATCGGTAAAGCGATGGAAAGGGACTTGCGCCTAGCTGGTATCCAAGATCCTGCTGACCTGATCGGCAGAGATCCCTATCAATTATTTGAAAAGCTGTGTGAAGTAACGAATTCGAGACAGGATCTGTGTGTCTTGGATACGCTCATCTCGGCAGTGAGATATATGGAAGGTGGGCCTCCGAGGAAGTGGTGGGAGTTTACGAAGGAAAGGAAAAAGACACTTAGATTGGGGGCAGTTAAATTTAGATGAATGGTTAAAGATAAATTCAATCTGATAAATCAAAAGGTGATCATGGCCTACTAATCTGGGTAATGCCTTCTTTTAATGGTTACATGCTAGGAGTTGTGATGATCCAAACCAAATATGGTGAATTTGACGGTAATAAGTGGGAGGCCGTCTGCCAGGTTTGCTTTAAAATTAGATATGAGGAACATAGCTATCAGGAAATTAAAGCTGATGGTGATGGTGATCATGGTATAGAAGGCTTTACGAAGCGAGGAGATGCATTTCAGTGTTACTGCCCTGAGAAAGATTATACTCAGGATGAGCTTCATGAACACATAAGAGATAAAGTCACAGAGGATTTGAAAAAGCTTGTTAAGTACAGAAGCAAATTGAAGTCGAAATTAAATGGGACAAAGATTAAGCGATGGATACTTGTTACTCCAAATTATCACAAAAATAAGATAATTGATCATTGTTCAAAAAAGTCTGTGGAGTATCGGCAAAAAAACATTGAAATTTTAGATGATGATTTTGAAGTCCTTATCTATGATGCAGAATATTTTGCTGCGGAACTACCAGTCGCGTTGGGTTCTGTTGGTGATAAATTATTTATTCAGCATGGTGAAAGTTCTGATGAAGACATTGCAAAATTTAAGTCGTCAGATTCTTCTCAAGCAATAAATGTTATAAAAAAAACAGAGCAAATGTTTGAGGACTATTCCCATTCGCATAGTCAGCGACAAATTGATACGTTGGCAGCCGCATTTATTCGTCAATATCTTCAAGGAGCGCCGGTGATAAGTGAGTTGTCGAAGCGACATGGAAAACTTTATGAACGTTATTTAAGAGCTGTTGATGATATGGCGGAGCAGCTGGATCAAAAGAGAATATTTCACGAGTCTTCGCGTAGGGAGTTTATTAAAAAGATATCTTCCGAAGTAAATGAAATGGTCAATGAAGACCTGTCTTCATTGGATAGGGTTACAAGAAATAAAATATCACAATACGTTGTGGCACTATGGCTAGCAGACTGTCCTTTAAGGTTTGATTGAAGATGAGATTTGTTAAAAAGCCTATTCACCTCCCCGTTAACTATAGGTTTTCATATCAGCTATCAATAATTATATTGATTATTCAATATTCATGTCAGAAAAATGTTGGAAGCTCCACTCTTAAGCTTCAGCTTTTGGCATGGGCCTTAAGAGATGAGGTTGGGTGTGAGAGTCTATTGAATAGATTGAAAGATAAGCGAACTGATAGAAAGTTCTCGTTTTGGGCATTAGACCCATCATTGAATAGGGCGATAGAGTTTGCGCTGGCAGACGGTTTTATAAGTATCAAAAATGAAAAATTCCATATAACTGACAAAGGTCAAAAAATTATTTCAAAAATTGATAATGAACGAGCTTTTTTGGAGGAAATACTAACCTTAAAGAGATTCGGAAAATCACTAACGGAAAGTTTTGTTAATGATGTTCTAAGGAATAACAATGATTAATATAACAGCAGTAAAAATAACCACTTTTACAGAAGAAGGTGCATTTGTATTTGAATCTACTTTTGAACAAAGCCTTAATATCATTAGAGGTGATAATGGTATGGGGAAAAGCACTTTGGTGCAGGCAATATTTTATGGGCTTGGCCAAGAAGAACTCCTAGGGGGTAAAAATTCAAAGTTTGTTCAAAGCTGCCTGACGCAAGCTATAGAGAAGGATGATGGGTCTTATGTCACTGCACATGGCTCCTCAATTGAGATTCAGCTGTGCAATGGAAAAGATGATTTAACAATAAAACGCTGTGCTGCCGTTCAAGGCAGAGACGATAGGTTAGTAGAGTTGACATTTGGGCCGTTGTTAACAAAGCCTGATGTTGGTTATCGTAAAGAACCATATTATTTGCATGATGGTGGTGGGGCAACCAATAAATCATATGGGTTCCATAAACGGTTGGAAGAGTTTATCGGCTGGGAGCTTCCTATGGTTCCTGCTACAGGAGGGAGAGAGGCTCCGCTTTATATTCAATTAATCGCCTCTGCCTTTCTGATTGAGCAAAAGGCAGGATGGTCTAATTATTTGTCCACAATTCCTTACCTTGGGGTTTCTGAGTCAAAAAAACGTGTTATTGAGTTTTTGTTAGATCTTGATGTTTATCGGGTTGAGCTAAAGAGAAAGCAGAATGATGCAGATCTTGAAAGGCATAAAAATAACTGGAAGTCAAAATACGAGGATGTTGAACGTTTAGTCGCGGCTGATTCAATTAGTATTTTAGGTGTTAAGAGGTATCCTCATGTTGACTTTGATCGCAATGATGCTCATTTAATTATTGAAACTGAAAGTAATATTTTAACCCTTCCTGACTATTTGGATCATCTTGAGTCAGAGTTGATCAAACTAAATACTCTAATTTCTCCAAAAAACTATGAAGTTAATGCTGAGTTAGAGGAAAGGTTAGAGCAAAGCGCTCAGGAAATACATACTTTAGCGGATGAGGAAAATGAGCTTCGGAGCTTGTTGGCTTTGGAATATGCTCAAAAGCAAGAGACTAATAATGGTATATCTGACATTAAGTCTCAGATTGAGAAGAACGAAGGCGCACGTAAAATTAGTAAGTTTGGGGCAGAAATTGATTCTGATACATTGAATGGTGTTTGTCCGACTTGTCATCAACAGATTAAAGACGCATTGCTACCTGTTGATATTGCGGCATTGCCTATGAGTATTGATGATAATATTGTTTACTTAAAGAACCAAAAAAAGATCAGCGAAGCATACTTAAGTAGCTGTGAAACAAATATTTCTACTATTAGACAGAAGCTTGAATCTAATAGGAAGAGGCAGAAAGAACTAAGAGGAGATGTTGCTAATATCAGATTGCAGTTGGTTAGAGATCCTCGTCTACCTTCAGAGGTTCATATAAGAGATAAAATAAAATTAGAAGATGAAATAATCAGATACAAAGGATTTATTTCATCATTTGACAGAGTAGTTGATGAGTTTGGTTCTCTTTACGATGGTTATATGAAAGCCCTTAGTGATAAGAAGGGGTTTTCAAAAGATGGCTTGTCTGAAGGAGATCATAAAAAATTAAGCTATTTTTCTTCGGTTTTTCGACAGTTACTAACAAAATTTGAATTTAAAAGCTGTGATATTAGATTCATAAAAATAAGCAATGAGAATTATCTCCCAATAATAGATAGTAGTGAATTAGTTAACGTAACACTCCGTAATGACTCCTCAGGGAGTGATTTTACTCGTGTTATGTGGGCTTACACACTTTCTCTAGCTTTAGCCAGTAAGGAATATTCAGCAAATCATCCATTGTTTATTTTTATGGATGAACCAGCGCAACATGCGGTTTCCAATGAAAATGTTAGAGAGTTGTTTAAACAGTTAAGCATATCTGGATGTCAGGTTATAACTGCGAATTCATTTAGTAATAGTGACGGCGTATTCGAGGAACAAACAAACGGGGTGAAATTTAAGCTTATCCGATTTGAGGGTAAGCTGTTAAAACCTTCTGTTGTTTAGTATTTTGATAACTCAGGTATTCTGTTAATTTGACTCGGAGTTAGATGTGGATGGTTGTAATGCAATAAAATCTCTCAAAGGAGTTTAAGAGATAAAAAACCGCCAGACCAAAGCCCGGCGGTTTGCACATCACATCAATTTATCAACTGCTTAGCCAACGCCACTTCAATAGAATCACCATCCTGGTTCAATACATCCAAACCCGTATCCGGCATATCTCCCGAAGTAGACTGACTGACAGATATCTTCTTCGCCATCAGCGATAGACACGCCATTTGTGCCGAGTCGCTGTAGCCGAGAAAGTAGACATCCACAGCCTCTTTTTGGCCAATGCGCCATGAGCGTCGGGCCGCTTGTTGAAGCGTATACACATTAAACCCGCTCTGCATAAACACAATGCTTGGAAAGTCCAACAGATCAAGACCTGTTTTGACTAACTCGGGATTGGTGATGATGACATCCACCCCGCGTTCGACTTGGTCACAGATCCAGTCTTCCCGTTTGCATGTGTCTACACTCGCTCGCAGTACCGCAGCTTTGAAGCCTTCAGCCTCCAACAGATTTTTCAATCTGGCGGTGGTATCACGCTTGCCGGTATAAGTCGTATAGACCAATACACAGCGGCCACGACTTTTTTCAGCCTTACATAGTTGAATCAGCTCCGCCTCTTTGGGAGACGGTTCATCGCCTATGATGGTGGGTACGAATGCCAACAACTGACGACTGCGCGGATGTTTTACTACCTCCTCACGGAAGCAGGTATCCGGCCACGCCAACAGGCAATTCAGTACCACACCCAACAGACTGTTATCACCGCTGCGTAACGCTTTTTTCAACGCATCGGTTAATGTTGCTTCAAGTGCCTTGTAGCGTTCGGCTTGTTCCGGTTCCATCTCGACTTCCGTGAAGTGCTCGTTGTAGGGCGGTAACACGTTGTCACCGATATCCTTGAGTTTCAGGAAGGCCGTGAAGGGTAGAACATACCTGGCTACACCCAATGGGCCAAAGCCCGGTGCTTTTTGGGTTCTCACTGTAATGCTCTTACCACGAGCAGTACGGTGATTTTTGGCGTCGGTCTCCTTATAGATATCTTTCAGGATGCCGTGCTGGCGCATAAACGCCATTGCCGCTGAACCCAGGCTGGCACTCTTGAGGTTGTAGCGGAAGCCATCTTCAATCATTCGCCGAGGCATGATGCGCCACAGCAGAAAGAAGAGATCATCCGCATAACCGCCCATGAGCGTTCCGGTCAGTAGTAACACCTTGCGTACTTTATTGGCCAACACACCCATGGCCTGGCCTTGGGCTGAGTTGTCGTTTTTGTACTCGTGACCTTCATCGACGATCAACAGATCAAAGTAGCCATCAGGCAGGTAACGCTTGATGAACTCGGTGGGCTGATAACCGCCTTGCCCAAACGAGATTTCAAGTGATGCCATGGCCCGCTCCATGCGAGTGGCTTGCCTGTCGGTGAAGACCAGCTCTCCCTCGTTATCCATCAGGTTGATGAACTCGTAGAGATTGTCTTCCAACATCCCGGAGAGTAACTCCTCTCCGAAACTCCCGATCAGACGATCCGCCGTCTTCTTACCAATCGTCGGTAATTGACACATCGTTTTAACCAGTAGCTCCCGGCGCGACTTCTGTTTATTGCCAGGCCGGATCAACGTCCACAAAGGTTCGCTACAACATTCACACCATTGTTGACGTATTGAGCCGTGGCCAAACAGCAAGGGCGTTAGTGAATTGCCTTCGCTATCTTTTACGATAGTGCCGCATTGAGCACAGCTGACCAGCTCCTCGGTTTCGACGATAGTTGCGGAACGCTCGTTCCCGGATTCGATAGGCACACGCATATGCACCTTACGAACGGCAAAGGCGGGTTTCCAATGGGAACCCATGCGCATCCGCACCCGACCGAGTATGAAGAACTCCGGTGAATCGGACTCCTTGCACCTAAGTGCCGCCCTCAATTGAAGCAGCTTGCACAAAGTGTCCGGGCCATTGAGTATCCAGACTCGGGCATTGGGTACCGTTTCCAGGATCTCCCGCCGCCACTTATAAACCAAGTGGGGTGGTGAAATTACCAAGGAACGTTGGTAGCCCTCCGCATACATGACTGCCGCTGTAGCGATAGCCATCATGGTTTTGCCGGTGCCCATCTCTGCGTTGATGATGGCGGCTTTTTCCGCCTCATCGACCAGTAAACGGGTAACTGCCTGGACAACATCGCGTTGGGCATCGAACGGATCTCGTTTGAGACCATCCATGACCAGTTCACGATGGGTATTGGGGATGCCTTCGTAGATCGGCGGGTTTTGATGTGAGACCGCTGTTAACAGATCGTCACCAAACTCGGTTACGAACTGCGAAAGCGGGATTACACTGGGATTTTCTAACTCCGCATCGGTTTCATCGATTTGGATTGCTTCTGCAACTGCATTCATGACTGCCGTCTCCTTACATTGAAAATAAGAAAAGGGCAGTCCCCAACAGGGGAAAACTGCCCCTGTAGTGGGTTGAAGTAATGTGCTCAATTGGCACATGGTGATTTAGAGTGTTTGCTCTCTTACATATTTGCCATTCACATAGCGGTGATCGACGATTTTGTTGCCAACATCGTTCGCGCCATCCATTAGGACTTCGCTGGTCATTTGTACTGGCAGATCGATACCCCGATGCTCCAGCTCAAACAGATAACCGTTAATATCATTTGGATGTGTGGTGTGTTGCTCCAGATTGTTGAAAAGGAAATGCTCCTCGTCATCTTCTGTGTCACCTTCCGGTGATGGATCGATCCGGGTAATGGTCATGAAAAAGCCTCGTAAAGGACGGTCCCATCCCATCGTTACCACGATCTCATCATCGCCGTGTTGGGTAGTGAAGTTGTGTACTGACATCTGATTCTCCTTGGTAAATGGTGATGGGAGAAACAGGTGCTCCCAAGCGGGAGAGCTGTTCTCCCGCAGGGGTGGGTGAAGTACTTATCTGATCTCAACCACGCGTGCGTAGTCGGG
>Ga0316207_10000741_pt1 | contig 46744 bp, 45 predicted proteins | sample 6weekpyrite_MG_FD_204943 | JGI IMG/M metagenome (GOLD analysis project Ga0316207, IMG submission 204943) | Microbial mat bacterial communities from mineral coupon in-situ incubated in ocean water Damariscotta River, Maine, United States -... | ecosystem: Environmental > Aquatic > Marine >... | reverse complement strand
TGCAGATCGAGGCAGTACTCAATCGATCTGTTGGGTATGAGAGAAGAGGAAGACCGGTAAAGAAGAAGGCGAAAGTGGCTTAAGTGTAGATGAGAAGTGTTGTCGTTTGTCACCGACCCCTTTTTGGACCCTTTTTGCAGTTATATATTGATCTTGATGACTTTAAGCCCATCAATGATACCCATGGACACGACATTGGTGACAGCGTGCTAAAAATCATCGCTAAACGTTTTCAACAGGCCATTCGTGGTGATGATACCGTTTGTCGACTGGGGGGGGATGAGCTCGGCATCATACTGGATGACATAAAGCAGGCGGAAAATGCTGTTGTGGTCGCCAACAAACTGATAAAGCGGGCATCCAGAACCATCGTCATTAATGAAAAGAAGATGAAACTGGGGTGTAGCATAGGAATCAGTATCTATCCAGATCATGGCGAGGAGCCGGACAGCCTGCTAAAAATGGCCGACGCCGCCATGTATAGCGCCAAACAAGCGGGTAAAAACCAGTACCGTTTTACGATAAAGAATAGTTGTTACAGGGGCGCTCTGCCCTGAAATCATATTGCTCACAGTTATTGCCCTTACTTGAAAGCGCTTCGTAAAAGGTCTGTTTCTGAAAATTCAGTGTTAAACTCTCAACACTATGAAAGCCCTTTATCTGCATCGTGGTCAATTGAGCCTGCTCGATGATCATCCAGTACCAGTGCTGAATCATGACGAGGCATTGCTCAGGATAAAACTCGCTGGTATCTGCGGTACTGACCTCGCACTGCTTAAAGGGTATGCCGATTTCAATGGTACCCCGGGGCATGGGTTTGTGGCTGAGGTGATTGAGGTTGGCGATGAGGCGAGTGCTGAGTGGCTTGGTAAACGGGTCGTTGCCGAGGTCAACCAGTGGTGTGGTCGATGCGAACAGTGCTCGCGCAAGCAGTTCAGCCACTGCCTGAATCGTCAAGTGATCGGCATCCGTGATCACCAGGGCGCATTTGCCGAGCAGCTGGTGGTTAAGGTCAAAACGTTGCATGCAGTTCCTGATAACGTATCGGATCGGCAGGCGGTCTTTATAGAACCATTGGCGGCGGCATTTCGTCTTGTTGAACAGTTGCAAAATCGAGACTATCAGGATGTGTTGCTGGTAGGTGCTGGGCGTCTGGGGCAGCTGATTGCGCAAGTGATGGCGCTGCAGGGAAAGCAGCTTAAAGTAGTGGTGCGGCATGAGCGACAGCGTGAACTGTTGCAGGGGCTACAACTCGACTGTATTTCTGAAGTAGACGTTGCAGCGAAGTCAGTTGATGTTGCCATTGATGCGACGGGGCATCCTTCCGGCCTGACGCTGGCGTTAAAAGCTTTGCGTCCGTGTGGGATTTGTCTGATGAAGAGCAGTTATCCAGAACCGCTGTCACTCGATCTGTCTCAGCTGGTGATCGATGAGGTCGAGTTGGTCGGCTCGCGTTGTGGCCCGTTTGAGATGGCGATCGATGCGCTGGCAAACGGCAGGATCGAGGTGGAGAGGTTGATTGATGCCTGCTATCCGCTGAGCGCTTATCAGAAGGCCTTTGCAGATATTTCAGCGACAGGTGTGATAAAGGTGCTGTTAAAGATGCATTGATTTCTGCTTAGGTTGCGCCAATTAAACGCCTCCTGCTCAACTAGCATTAAAGCAATAGACGCTATCCTGTTGTGTTTTCAATAGTTATCAAATTAGTCATCAATACCCCCTTAAGTTATTTCGCAATCTTGCCGTTAGAGGCAGACAATTTATGGTGACGTTGTGGTGCAAATTTTGTAGAGTCGCCACTGAGGGAGGTGTTGTAACATTTTTTTTTGAGTGTGAGAGCGGAACTTTTTTACAAAACGTAGTGTCTTAAGTTGATTCTTTTAATAAACAATCACAGGGGGGAGTTATGAGTCAGCAGGAGGAAGTTCAAACGATCGATAGCACGGCGGAAACAGTTACTGGTGATGAGGTGGCAACTCAGGGAAAAGATGATCTGGGGGCGCAGTGGCTCAGATTAGTCTATATGTTGCTGTTCTGGATTGCGCTGCGTCTTAGTGAGTTCGCCATTGGGGTGACGATGTTGATGCAGTTTGTCTATCGTATTTCGCAGGGCGAACACCATCCGAAGATCATGGCGTTTGGTGATAGTCTTTCTCAATATGTTGCATCCATCGCAGCATTCCAGACCTACCAGACAGAAGAGAAACCTTTTCCATTGGGTAACTGGCCAGCACCTAAAAATGCGGTGATCACTAGCAGCTCAGAGAGTAGTGATACTTCAGGTGATGGGGCCAAGGCCTCTGCTTGATTGAACAGCTTTAAATCGAGGGGCTACCCTCAAAAAAGCCCTGATCAACAGGTCAGGGCTTTTTGTTTTCCGGCGTAGCCGCAGCGTTTAGCGTCTGTATCCAGTCAATAGCATGAATGGACTTGGCGGCGCCATCTGCTCAGATTTGATATCGACAAAGCCCACAGAACGCATGATCTCTTCCATCTCAGTGGTGGAGTATGAAGAGCCACCCACGGTGTTGATGATCTGGTTGACGCCAATCATCGCGGCAAGTTCTGGCCCGGTTTTTTCGGGGTTCAGCAACTGCTCCTGAATCATGATGACACCATCCGTATTCATCGAGTCATAACACTTCTTCAGTAGTTTTTTGAGATTCTCAGGTGACTCCTGATTGGTCATCGATGAGAGCAGCATGGCGTCATTACCGGTTCCGAGGCTATCACTGTTGTAATCACCGGGACGTAGTTCAACGCGATCCTGCATGTTGAACTGGTCGACGATTTCCTGTGCAATCTGCAGGTTCTGGGCACGATCCATCGCCACCGCATTCAGGCCCTCATAGCGTTCGCAGAATTTAATGGCGAAAGTTGACGGACCGCAGCCGACATCCATCAGTTGCTTTTTGCCAGTGAGATCGACCATGCCGGTCAGAACGTCCGACTGTGACAGGGCGCGGTTGTGCATCCCCATCATGTAGTCGCGGGTCTCCTGGTCGGAGTATTCCTGGTGCATCAGTGCCGACGGTGTACCAGTTTTCACGGTGTTGTAGAGTCCGCCCCACGCTTCGTACCAGTTTTCGAACATGTAGACGATGCCGCCCTGGTAAAACTTGCTGGAGGTGGTCAGGAAGGTCTGGCTAAACTGGTTGTTACGAAAGGTATCGCCATCACGATCAAGAAAATCGATTGAAACGAGCGCACTGAGCAGGGCGCCGAGGCAGCGGCGATCTGCCCCTGTTGCGGTGGTTAACTCATCAAGATCTTTGGGGCCGCCATCGAGCAGGTTGAAAATATCGAGTCGGTTAGCAGCGTGCAGTGCGCAGGAGTGCCAGTAACCGGAGGCGACCTGCATCACTTTCATTGGGTCCATCCCCTCGGGCAGGCCCCAGCTGTCATTGTTTTCGTTTTTATCCCATGATTCAGACATTGAGCTTTCTCTTTAATATATTAATACATAAGTAATTATCGGTAACCGCAGCAGAAATATGAATGATAGAGGGGGGTTTGTCCAGTCGGAGGCGGTCGTGCAGAGTGACCGCTGCTCTTCGTTTTGATGGTCCTCGCATCATCCTCGATTGTTCATTGCCCTGTACACTCAATGTATTCCAGGTAAAAGAGCTGCTTTTTGAAAAAAGATGCTGCTAACTCTTTTTGTTACTTGAAATTTACCGGGTAAATCCTGTATCTTACGCCGTTTAGTTTTGCAGACGCGTAGCTCAGTTGGTTAGAGCACCACCTTGACATGGTGGGGGTCGTTGGTTCGAATCCAATCGCGTCTACCAGTTTTTTGATGGCACTGTATTATCAGTTCGATATGCGGTGCTTTTTTATGTACAGTCGGAAATTTCAGAGTCGTAAATGCCAACAGTAACGCTTCCAGACGGTAGTCAACGCCAGTTCGACCAGGCTGTCACCTTGATGGATGTTGCCGCTTCAATTGGGGCCGGCCTCGCCAGGGCGACTCTCGCGGGTAAGGTTGATGGCGAACTTGTTGATGCCTCTCATCTGATTGAGAATGATGCCAGCGTGACCATCGTCACCGATCGCGATGAAGAGGGGCTTGAGATCATTCGCCACTCAACCGCGCATCTGCTGGCGCAGGCGGTAAAGGCGCTTTTTCCTGCTGCCCAGGTGACGATTGGTCCAGTAATAGAAGATGGCTTCTACTACGATTTCTCCTATGAGAAGCGCTTTACCCCGGAAGATCTGACCGCGATCGAAAAGAAGATGGCGGAGATTGTCGCACAAGATCTGCCGATCACCCGCAGTGTGATGGTGCGTGAAGAGGCGATCGAGTTTTTCCGCGGCCTTGGTGAGCACTACAAGGCGGAGATCATCGAGGCGATCCCTGCCAACGAGGAGCTGTCACTCTACCAGCAGGGGGAGTTTATCGACCTTTGCCGTGGCCCGCACGCGCCGAGTACCGGCAGGCTCAAGAGCTTTAAATTGATGAAACTGGCGGGTGCCTACTGGCGCGGTGATTCGAAAAACGAGATGCTGCAGCGCATCTACGGTACCGCCTGGAAGGATAAAAAGGCGCTTAAGGCCTATCTGCGTCGACTGGAAGAGGCGGAGAAACGGGATCATAGAAAGATTGCCAAAAAGCTCGATCTCTACCACATGCAGGAAGAGGCGCCGGGGATGATCTTCTGGCACGATAACGGCTGGACGATCTATCGTGAAGTGGAGCAATACATCCGTAACATTTTGAAACAGAACAATTACTCTGAGGTGCGCACACCGCAGGTGGTAGACAGATCGCTATGGGAAAAGTCGGGGCACTGGGAGAAATTTAGTGACGACATGTTCACTACTCACTCGGAGAATCGTGATTATGCGATCAAGCCGATGAACTGTCCGTGCCACGTACAGATCTACAATCAGGGGTTGAAGAGCTACCGTGACCTGCCGCTACGCATGGCAGAGTTTGGTTCATGTCTGCGAAATGAACCCTCTGGCACGCTGCATGGTCTGATGCGTCTGCGTAACTTTGTCCAGGATGATGCCCATATCTTCTGTACCGAGGCGCAGATTCAGGATGAGGTTGCAGCCTTTATCGATCTGCTATATCAGGTCTATGCCGATTTTGGTTTCAACGAAATCATTATCAAGCTCTCGACCCGCCCGGAGAATCGCGTCGGTGATGACGCCGTGTGGGACAAAGCGGAGCATGCGCTGGAGCAGGCGCTTAATACCAAAGGACTGGCGTGGGATCTACAGCCGGGTGAGGGGGCCTTTTACGGGCCGAAGATCGAATTTTCGCTGAAAGACTGTTTGGGGCGCGTGTGGCAGTGTGGCACCATCCAGGTCGATTTCTCGATGCCGGGGCGTCTCGATGCCCAGTTTGTCGCTGAAGATGGCACAAAGCAGGTGCCGGTGATGCTGCATCGCGCAATCCTCGGTTCGCTGGAGCGCTTTATCGGCATTTTGATCGAAGAGCACGCTGGACAGTTCCCGACCTGGCTGTCACCACAGCAGGCGGTGGTGCTCAATATCACCGATCGACAGACCGAATATGTGGAACAAGTGACCAAAACCCTGATGGAACATGGCCTCAGAGTGAAATCGGACTTGAGAAACGAGAAGATAAGCTTTAAAATTCGGGAACATACACTGCAACGTGTACCATATTTGCTGGTCATAGGGGACCGGGAAGTGGATGGTAATCTCGTGGCCGTGCGCACGCGAAGTGGCGAAGATCTCGGAGGCATGTCCCTGAATGCCTTTATTGATCATATCAATGCCGATATCGCGGGCCGCGGCCGTGTTGTTTTGGAGGAATAGGAAATCGCTGGAGAAAAAGAGCTGCGCTTGAATGATGAGATCAACGTATCTGAGGTACGTCTGATCGCGGCAGATGGTGGGCAGGCAGGCGTTGTAGCACTGGCTGATGCATTGCAAATGGCCGAGGATGCTGAGCTCGACCTTGTGGAGATTGTTCCCAATGGGGAGCCGCCTGTCTGCAGGATCATGGATTACGGTAAGCATCTGTTTGAGCTAAGCAAAAAGAAGCACGCTGCGAAGAAAAAGCAGAAGCAGATCCAGGTGAAAGAGGTAAAGTTTCGTCCAGGGACGGAAGAGGGAGACTATCAGGTAAAACTACGCAACCTGATACGTTTTCTGGATGCCGGGGATAAGGCGAAGGTCACGTTGAGATTTCGTGGCCGTGAAATGGCCCATCAGGAGATTGGCCGCAAGTTGTTGCAAAGGATTGAAGCTGACCTGAAAGAACTTGGGACGGTAGAGCAATTTCCGAGAATGGAAGGGCGTCAGATGGTGATGGTACTCGCCCCCGTTAAGAAGAAATAGTTCACCCCGACGGTTTTCGAGCGGGTCAAAATTTTTACGATCAAATGCGGAGTTATATAGTAATGCCAAAGATCAAGAGTCATAGCGGAGCTGCCAAGCGTTTCAAGCGTACGGCATCTGGTTCCTTTAAGCGCGGTCAATCACACCGTAGTCATATCCTGACGAAAAAGAGCACCAAACGTAAGCGTCAGCTGCGAATTGGTACCATTATTTGCCCAGCTGATAGCAATGCGGTTAGCCGTATGCTGCCATACAGCTAAGCGAGGAGTGATTAGCCATGCCTAGAGTAAAACGCGGTGTTACCGCACATGCCAGACACAAAAAAATATTGAAGCAAGCCAAGGGTTACCGTGGTCGTCGTAAAAACGTCTACCGCGTTGCCGTCCAGGCGGTTACCAAGGCGGGTCAGTACGCCTATCGTGATCGTCGCCAGAGAAAACGTCAGTTCCGCGCTTTGTGGATTGTGCGTATCAATGCGGCGGCAAGAGAGTGCGGTCTTTCATACAGCCGTTTTATCAACGGGCTGAAGAAAAGTGCAATCGAGATCGACCGTAAGGTGCTTGCTGATCTTGCAGTATTTGATAAGGTTGCTTTTGCTGCGATTGCAGAAAAAGCGAAGGCTAACCTCTAATACTGAAAGCAACATCGTTTTTCTACCTGCTCATGCCTGAGTGATGAGTAGAAAAACAGACAGATAGGGGAAAGGCCTGGGCCTTTCCCCTTTTTTGTGGATGCCTGTTAAAGGTTGCATTCCAATTTGATTAAAGCAGGATATAAGTTGTGCAAGAACTGGAAACACTGGTAATTGAAGCCGAAAAGGCGGTGGCAGACGCGCGGGACCTGGCTGGGCTGGATCAGCTACGTGTGCACTATCTCGGCAAGAAAGGGGTTTTAACCGGCGTATTGAAGGGGCTGAAAGATCTCCCGCATGAAGAGCGGCCGAAGGCAGGGCAGGCGGTTAACCTTGCCAAGCAGAAGGTACAGAAGGTTATTGAAGGGCGCACCGAGGTGCTTGAGACAGCCGCATTAAATGAGAGACTGTTAAAAGAGACCGTTGATATCACATTGCCGGGGCGTGGAGAGTTAACAGGAGGGCTTCACCCTGTCACGCGTACCATGGAACGTATCGAATCGTTCTTTGGTTCACTTGGTTTTTCAGTGGCAGAAGGCCCTGAAATAGAAGATGACTATTACAACTTCGAGGCACTGAATATTCCTGCTAACCATCCGGCGCGTGCGATGCACGACACTTTCTATTTTGATGCCCATACACTGTTGCGCACCCATACCTCGCCGGTGCAGGTGCGTGCAATGAAAAACAGCGCACCACCGTTACGAGTGATTGCACCGGGGCGGGTCTATCGTTGCGATTCTGATGTTACCCACACACCGATGTTTCATCAGGTGGAAGGGTTTATGGTCGACGAGAATGTCAGCTTCGCGGATCTGCGCGGTGTGTTGAGTGATTTTCTGCAAACCTTTTTTGAGCAGGAGCTGGAGGTTCGTTTCAGACCATCTTATTTCCCATTCACCGAGCCATCGGCGGAGGTCGACATCCAGTGTGTGATCTGCGGTGGCAAAGGGTGCCGTGTCTGTAGCCATACCGGTTGGCTGGAGGTGATGGGGTGCGGCATGATCCATCCTAAAGTATTCGACAACATCGGCTTTGATAATGAAAAACAGACCGGCTTCGCTTTTGGCCTTGGAGTGGAGCGCATGACAATGTTGCGCTATGGCGTCAATGATCTGCGCCTCTTTTTTGAAAACGATCTGCGTTTTCTCGGGCAATTTAATTAATAATAAAGTAAGGGGAAAAGGGCAAAGAGAAAAGAGAAAAGGGTGAGATAAATTTTAATCTCCTTACCTTTTACCCTTGTATCTTTACCCTGAATTTATATGAAATTTAGTGTGCAGTGGTTGAGAGAGTGGGTTAATCCGGCAATCTCTACAGAAGAATTATCGAAACAGTTGACCATGGCAGGACTCGAGGTCGATGCAGAAACTGCTGTTGCCGCAAATTTTAGCGGCGTTGTTGTTGGTGAAGTACTGAGCGTCGAACCGCATCCACAGGCGGATAAATTGCAGGTCTGTAGCGTTAACGTCGGTGAAGCAGAGCCACTACAGATAGTCTGTGGGGCTAAGAATGTTCATGTCGGGATGCGTGTGCCAACTGCCTGTGTGGGTGCACTATTGCCCGGTGATTTTAAGATCAAAAAGGCCAAATTGCGCGGTGTACCATCGATGGGAATGCTCTGTTCAGAGCAGGAGATTGGCCTCGCCGATAGTGCAGAGGGCCTGATGCCTCTGCCCGTAGATGCGCCTGTGGGTGCGAATATTCGTGATTATCTACAGCTTGATGATGTCACACTCGAACTGGGTTTGACCCCCAATCGTAGTGATTGCCTGAGTATCTCAGGCATTGCGCGTGAGGTGGGGGTGATCAATCGTTGTGAACTAACTCCGGTTGCCGATGTTGTTGTCGAAGCATCGATTGATGCCGGCTTCCCAGTTGAAATCGAAGCAGATGAGGCGTGTCCTCGTTATCTGGGCAGGGTGATCAAAGGAATCGATCCTCAGGCAGTCACGCCGCTCTGGATGCAGGAGCGTCTGCGTCGCTGCGGTTTGCGCAGCATCAGTCCGGTGGTCGATGTGACAAATTATGTCATGTTTGAGCTGGGTCAACCGATGCACGCCTTCGATCTCAACAAGTTGAGCGGAGGAGTCTCTGTCCGCCATGCAAAGAGTGACGAACAGCTCAAACTACTGGATGGCGAGACGATCAAACTCAGTAGTCACTCACTGGTGATCGCTGATCACAACGGCCCAGTTGCCCTTGCCGGTGTGATGGGTGGAAATGATAGTGCGGTAGAAGATGGGACCGTTGATCTGTTTCTGGAGAGTGCATTTTTTGATCCCGATGCGATCGCAGGCAAGGCACGTAGCTACGGCCTGCATACCGATTCATCGCACCGTTTTGAACGCGGTGTCGATCCTGAATTACCACGCCGTGCGATGGAGCGTGCAACGCAACTGTTGCAACAGATTGTCGGTGGCGATGTGGCTGCAGTGGTCGAAGTGGTCAATGAACAACAGCTACCAACACGGCTCCCGGTACCGCTTCGTGCATCACGCATTGAACGTCTGTTGGGAGTGAGTTTTGCCGAAGATGATGTGAGTGAAATTCTGACTCGTCTGGGAATGAACGTTTCTCAACCACGACCAGGAGAGTGGCTGGCTGTTGCGCCATCGTTTCGTTTTGATATCGCCATCGAGGCGGATCTCATCGAAGAGCTGGCGCGTATTCGTGGCTATGATAATCTGCCTAGCCTTCCGCCTCATGCCCGTTTTGAACTCAATACCGTCTCTGAAAAATCGGTGACACCGCAACGTATTCGGCAGCTATTTATCGATCGAGATTACCAGGAGGCGATCACCTATAGCTTTGTCGATGAGTCGCTACAGCAGCAGCTCAACCCCAATGTGACTGCGATCAAACTGGCCAATCCAATTTCTGCGGATATGTCGGTGATGCGAACCTCGCTCTGGACTGGGCTGTTGCAGGCGCTCAGCTACAACCAGAATCGTCAAAAGAAGCGCATTCGTCTCTTTGAGATCGGGGTAAGATTTTGTGGCCAGCCGAGTGACAAAAAAGAGGAAAAAGTCATTGCTGGGGTGATCTGTGGTCCCCATTCTCCGGGGCAGTGGGGGCGAAGTTCACGCGAGGTCGACTTTTTCGACCTGAAAGGCGATGTCGAGGCGCTGCTATCGCTGGCAAAAGGGAGGGATTTCACCTTTAATGCTGAGGTTCACGCGGCGTTACACCCCGGCCAGTCTGCCGCCATTCACGACACAGATGGCCAGATCTGTGGCTATATCGGACTATTGCATCCAGAAATTGCTGCAAAAATCGGGCTGGAGGGGAATGTCTTCCTGTTTGAGATACATTATGACAGTATTGCAAAAAGAGAGCTGCCACTCTTTCAGGAGCTCTCCAGATTCCCAGCAGTACGCAGGGATATCGCCGTGATTGTCGATGAGTCAATAACCGCTCAAAATGTATCTGATTGTATTGCCGCAGCAGCTGGGGAGCTGCTACAGGAGTTGCAGTTATTTGATGTGTATCAGGGCAAAGGTGTTGATTCAGGAAGAAAAAGTTTAGCGTTAGGGTTGACCTTGCAGGAGTTTTCACGCACTCTAACGGATACAGAAATTGACGGCGTTATTGAAGGGGTACTGTCGTCATTAAACAAAAAACTCGGAGCGACACTAAGAGAATAAAATTATGGCGCTAACTAAAGCCGATATGGCAGAAAGACTGTTTGAGGAATTTGGGCTCAACAAACGTGAAGCGAAAGACCTGGTAGAGATGTTTTTCGAGGAGGTGCGTGCCGCACTGACCACAGGCAAACAGGTAAAGCTTTCCGGTTTTGGTAATTTTAATCTACGCGATAAAAGTCAACGCCCTGGCAGGAACCCGAAAACGGGGGAAGAGATCCCGATTACGGCCCGTCGCGTTGTCACCTTTCATCCCGGACAGAAGCTTAAAGCGAGAGTAGAGGCCCATGCTGGAACCCAGCAGCAACAGTGAACTGCCCCAGATTCCGGGGAAGCGCTACTTTACCATTGGTGAGGTAAGTGAACTGTGTGGTGTCAAACCACATGTCCTGCGTTACTGGGAGCAGGAGTTCCCCCATCTTAATCCGATCAAACGACGTGGCAATCGGCGCTATTATCAACGCCAGGATGTGATGCTAGTACGCCAGATCCGGGGGTTGTTATACGAGCAGGGCTTCACCATCGGTGGTGCACGTCAGAAACTTTCTGGCACTGAGATGAAAAACGATAATAGTCGCAGTCGTCAGGTGGTTCGTGAAGTTCGCAAAGAACTTGAAGAAGTGCTATCCCTGATCAAATAAGTTTTAAATTAAATAAAGTATTGGTGAAACCACAATACTTCTCTACAATCCTGAAACCGTCAGTGAGATAGTCAATCGTAATACACTCGGGGCGTAGCGCAGCCTGGTAGCGCACCGGCATGGGGTGCCGGTGGTCGGAGGTTCGAATCCTCTCGCCCCGACCATTTTTACTGATAATCTAAGCAGGCTTTCATTAATAATCTTTCGGCTTTTAACCTCATTTTATGCTTTAATGCGGCGATGTTTCGACCTTTAGAAATCTTCATAGGCCTGCGCTATACACGCGCCAAGCGCCGCAACCACTTTATCTCTTTCATCTCGTTGATCTCGATGCTGGGAATCGCGCTCGGCGTGGCAGTACTGATTACGGTCATCTCCGTGATGAACGGTTTTGAAAAAGAGTTGCGTGAGCGCATCCTCGGGGTGGTCTCGCACGCCACGGTTCAGGCGGTTGGTAAGCCGCTGCACGACTGGTCGCAGGTGAGTGAACTGCTGCGTGAATATGACAGCGTGACAGGCGTCGCCCCTTTTATTCATGCCGAAGGGATGTTGAGCCGGGGGGGCGTGGTTAGCGGCACGTTGATTCGCGGTATTTTACCGTCACAGGAAGGAGAGGTTTCGAAGCTGGGCGAAAAGATGCTGGCTGGAAGACTGGATAACCTGCAGGCGGGCGAATTTGGCATTATTCTAGGTAAAGATCTCGCGCGTTCGATGGGTGCTGTACTGGGTGATAAAGTGACGCTGATCACCCCTCAGGCAAGTGTGACCGCCGTCGGTATCTTGCCGCGGCTCAAACGTTTTACAGTGGTGGGCATATTCGAGATTGGGATGTACGAATATGATAGTGCACTCGCGCTACTGCACATTGATGATGCCTCGAGACTCTTCCGTCTTGATGGAGGGGTCACCGGCGTGCGTATGAAACTGGATGATATGTTTGCCGCGCCGAGACTCTCTCGACAACTGCTTGCCGAACTGCCTGTGGGCTATCAAGCCAGTGACTGGACCAGGCAGCATGCCAATTTTTTTCGCGCGGTACAGATGGAAAAGACGGTGATGTTTGTCATCCTCTTTTTGATCGTTGCTGTTGCCGCCTTTAATATCGTTTCAACACTGGTAATGATGGTGACCGATAAAGAGAGCGACATTGCGATACTGCGCACGTTGGGAAGTAGTCCGGCCTCGATCATGGGAATCTTTATTGTGCAGGGTGCCTTGATAGGTGTCATCGGCACACTGCTGGGAACGGTTGGCGGTGTTATTTTAGCGCTCAATGTCGAGACGCTGGTACCTGCCATTGAAGAGCTGTTCAATATCCAGTTTCTTGCAGCAGATGTCTACTACATCAGTGATCTTCCCTCTGATATGCGCTACTCAGATGTTGTCGCAATCAGCACCGTCTCATTATTGATATCACTGGTTGCAACACTCTATCCGGCATGGCGTGCCTCACGCACGCAACCTGCGGAGGCGCTGCGCTATGAGTGATCAGCCGATTTTACAATGCAGGAATCTGCAAAAACGTTTCACCGAAGGCGGTATGAATGTCGAGGTGTTGCGCGGCATTGATTTTGATGTTGATGCCGGTGAGCGTATTGCCATTGTGGGCAGCTCAGGGCAGGGTAAAAGCACGCTATTGCACCTGTTAGGAGGACTCGATAGCGCCTCGGAAGGCGAAGTGATCATCATGGGTGAAGATATGATGCAACTGAGTGAAAAACGACGTAGCGCACTGCGTAATCGCTCACTCGGTTTTGTCTATCAGTTTCATCATCTGCTAGCGGAATTTACCGCAGTGGAAAATGTGGCGATGCCACTCCTGATTCGCGGTACTGCCCCCGAGATTGCAAGTGAAAAGGCGACTCAGCTGCTCGACAAGGTTGGGCTGAGTGCTCGCTGCTCGCATAAGCCAGGTGAGATGTCAGGAGGAGAACGCCAGCGGGCCGCGGTGGCGCGTGCATTGGTAACCGCTCCAAAATGCGTTTTGGCCGATGAGCCCACAGGCAATCTGGATCGAAAAAATGCCGACCACATCTATGGCCTGATGCTTGAGTTGAACCAGGCGTTCAATACCAGCTTTGTAGTGGTGACTCACGAGATGACCCTGGCAGAGCGGATGAATCGTATCCTGGTACTCGAAGATGGGGTGTTAAAGGAGAGTGCGGAGGGGTGATCAGCAGCCCTGTTGCTTTTTTTTGCGCCGCCGCCGCCGTTCCTGCCAGTCTTTCATCACATGTGAGCGCCAGAACCAGCGAATAACGAGGTTGCTGGTAATCGCAAAGAAGAGGCCAATAAGAAAACAGCCCAGTAGAAACGGGGCCCATATATCGTCCAGTTGGGTTACAAGCCACTCAACGGTGAGTTCAAACTCAACCTCTTTCACCGGTGAGTTAAGTGCCCAGGCCCCAAATTTGTAACTGCCGTAAAAGATTGCCGGCATCGTGATCGGATTGGTTATCCACACCAGTGCCACGGATATCGGCAGGTTAACACGTAACAGGATCGCCGCCGCAGCAGCGAGAACCATCTGAAAAGGGACTGGCACAAATGCCATAAAGAGCCCAACCGAGAACGCCCCGGAGACTGAGCGACGGTTAAGGTGCCACAGGTTTGGCTCGTGAATCAGTTTCCCAAAAATTTGCAGGTGTTTGTGTTCGCGGATTTTTTTAGCGTTCGGAAGAAAACGTTTTATTATTTTTTTGGGCATCGGACAACAATAGCCTATGCTAATGGTAGCTGTCTATATATCGGCAGTGGGTCTTTTTCTATCAGCGGCAGCATCACCAGGGAAGGGTATGCGTCTCGGAGCGGTGGCATTTTTAAGTGGTATCTTGCTGTTTCAGCAACTTGCTGAGCTGCCGGATATATCAACACCCCGGGCAGTGTTGTGGGGGGCACTGCTGTTGCTGGCTGTGGTCATATTCTTCCGCTATTTCAGGCCACTGCTGTTTCTGCTGGCCGGTTTTCACTGGGCGCTATTTCAGGCTGCTCTGATTCTTTCGAATGAATTGCCTGCCTCGCTTGAGAGACAGGATGTGGTGATCGAAGGGTCGATTGCCTCGTTGCCGCAACAGCAGGGGCGCAAGTGGCGCTTCCTGTTCGATGTTGATCACCTGCAGCACGCCGGAAAGATAGTCACCAATGTGCCTCGCCGCGTACGCCTCAACTGGTACGGCATTTCGCCTGTGCTCAATGTGGGCGACCGCTGGCAGTTAACGGTACGGCTTAAACGACCGCACGGGTTTATGAATCCTGGCGGTTTTGATTACGAAGGCTGGCTCTTTCAGCAACGAATTCAGGCGACGGGCTATGTCCGTAGCGCGGAAGAAAACCGGAGATTATCGAGCGATGATCATCATTACCCGATACAGCGGCTGCGGCAGTCGTTGGCGCAGGCGATCTCGACTCAGCTCGATCATCCTCAATTCAAAGGCATAGTGACGGCACTGGCGATCGGCGAGCGGCAGGCGATCACAGAGTCGCAGTGGGATGTGTTGAGAAAGACCGGAACGATCCATCTGGTGGCCATTTCGGGGTTGCATATCGGCCTGGTGGGCGGAATGGTTTTTTTTGTCGTGCAGCTTCTCTGGCCGCGCCTTGGTGGCGTGTCGTTACGCTGGCCCGCACCAAGGGTTGCCGCGATTGCCGGGCTGTTGGCCGCCACACTCTATGCAGCACTGGCCGGGTTCACCATCCCGACACAGCGCGCCCTGGTGATGGTTGCGATCGTGATGTTGATGCTCTATCGTCAGCGTCAACGCAGGTTCAGCGACACCCTGGCACTGGCGCTGCTCAGCGTGCTGGTGATAGATCCATTTACGGTGATGTCGGCAGGGTTCTGGTTATCGTTTGGCGCGGTCACCGCAATCATCTTTGCGATGAGTGGGCGGCTCAGGCGACGCGATCTCTGGTGGCGCTGGGGCAGGGTACATCTTGTCGTGGCGATTGCACTGCTGCCACTGTTGCTGGTGACGTTTCAGCAGCTACCACTGCTCTCCCCACTGGCCAATTTTATTGCGGTACCGTGGGTCAGTCTCTGCGTGGTGCCACTGGTACTGCTGGGGACGGCTGCGGCAGCATGGCACCCTGAGCTGGGCGCGCTGCTACTCAATGCCGCAGCGACAGCACTCTCATGGCTGTGGCCATTTCTTGAATGGCTGGCAGCCCAGAAGCTGGGGTTGTGGCAGCAACATCTACCAGCAGGCTGGACCCTGTTACCGGCGCTCGTTGGCATTGCGCTACTGCTCGCGCCCAGAGGAATACCGGGGCGCTGGCTTGGGCTCATCTGGCTGCTACCGATGTTTTTAATCGCGCCGCCGCGTCCCGCTGATGGCGAATGGTGGTTCACGTTGCTCGATGTAGGCCAGGGGCTGGCATCGGTGGTGCAGACGCATAACCACACCCTGGTGTACGATACCGGGGCACGTTTCAGCGACCGTTTTGATACCGGCAGCGCCGTGGTCGTCCCCTTTTTGCGCAGTGCCGGGATCGGTGCTGTCGACATGCTGGTGATCGGTCATGGCGACAATGACCATATCGGTGGGGCACGATCAGTCATACGGCTTATCGATGTCAAACAGATCGTCACCAGCGTCCCCGACCGGGTGACGTGGCAGACGGCGCAACGCTGTGTGGACGGCCGGCAATGGCAATGGGATGGCGTGCTGTTTGAGATGCTGCACCCCTCGGCAACGGGATTTGAAGGTAATGACGCCTCGTGCGTACTTAAGATCAGCAGCCACGACGGTAGAGGAAAAGAGGGTGCGGCACTGCTGATGACGGGCGATATCGAGGCACATGCAGAGCGTACCTTGCTGGCATTGCATGAGGACAAATTAAACAGCGATATTATTATCGTTCCTCACCACGGTAGTAAGAGTTCATCGAGCGATGCCTTTGTGAAAGCGGTTTCTCCTGGCTACGCACTTTTTCCATTGGGTTACCTGAACCGCTATCACTTTCCCCATGCATCAGTAAGCGCGCGTTACCATGGCAGTAGCGCGGTGATGCTTGATAGTGCATCAAGCGGTGCAATCACTTTTCGCATCGATTCAAACGGTGAGATCAACCCACCGCAGCGCTTCCGTCAATCGAATCGCCGCTATTGGCATTCAAGGTAGAAATTCTGTTATATCCGGCCTTGATTGATTGCGATGAAGTGTATGAAAATCACCCGCTATTCCGGTATGATGTCCACTGTTATTTCTAATTAAACAAGGGATTAAGCACGCGTGTTTGAACTTGTACAATCGGGTGGCTGGTTGATGATACCGATCCTGCTCTGTTCGATGATCGCCTTCGCCATCATCGTCGAGCGTTTCTGGTCGTTGCAAAAGAGAAAGATCTGTCCGGACGATCTGGTCGCCCAGATCTGGAAGCTGGAAAAACAGAAACTGCTCAATCCCGGTGAGATTTCCCGTCTGCGTGAAGAGTCGCCTCTCGGCAAGATCCTCGCGGCGGGTCTGGTCAATCTGCGCCATGAACGCGAGGTGATGAAAGAGAGTATTGAAGAGACCGGCCGGCAGGTGGTCAATGAGCTCGAGCGTTACCTCAACACCCTTGGAACCATCGCGTCGATTACCCCTCTGCTCGGCCTGCTGGGTACCGTGATCGGCATGATTAAGGTATTTGCCGCGATCACCACCGCTGGTGTCGGTGACCCCGCTGTGCTGGCGGGCGGCATCTCGGAGGCGTTGATCACTACCGCGACGGGGCTCTCTGTGGCAATCCCGAGCCTGATTTTCTATCGACACTTCCGCGGCAAGGTAGAGGGCCTGGTCTGTATCATGGAAGCGGAGTCGATCAAGATGGTCGAGGTGCTGCACGGTGCACGCGAAAGTGAAGAACGTTCCAGGATTTAATACTGGAGTCTGAACATTGAATCTGCGCCAGTTTACAAAACAGGATCCCGAGGTCAACCTGACACCACTGATCGATGTGGTGTTTCTGCTGCTGATTTTTTTCATGGTCTCGACCACCTTCACCAAAGAGTCGGAGATCAGTGTCGATCTGCCAGAGGCAGGCGCTGAACCGGTTGAGGCGGTAATGGAATCGATCGATCTCACCATCGATGTCAAAGGTCGCTATTATATCGATCAGCAGAAGGTGGTTAACCGACAGATAGCAACACTGAAAAAGGCGCTTAAACTCGCCGTCGATGGACGTAAAGATGTGCCACTGGTGATCAGTGCCGATGCGAATACACCGCATCAGGCGGTGATAACCGCAATGGATGCCGCCAGGCAGCTGGGTATTGTAAACCTCTCTATCGCCACGAAGCAATCGAACGACACACCTTGAGCCGACTCGATCAGCAACAACCACAGGAGATCACCGATGGCGCGGTGATCTATCGTCGCCTGCTGGTCTATGCAGTGCCGTATAAATGGGTCTTTGCATTAGCGATTCTTGGCATGACGGTGGCAGCTGCGACCGATGCAGGCCTCGCCGCAATGTTAAAGCCGATCCTCGATGGCGGTTTTGTTGAAAAAGACCCGGAGTGGATCGCGCTATTGCCGATGATGTTTATCGGGCTGGCACTGCTGCGTGGTGTCGGGACCTTTGTTTCAACCTTCCTGATGGCGTGGATCGGGCGCCACATTGTCAAAAAACTACGTAAGGAGATGTTCGCTCACATTCTCTCATTGCCGGCCAGTTTTTATGATGCAAGCTCATCGGGGCAGTTGATCTCAAAATTCACCTTTGATGTTGAGCAGGTGGCTGATGCAACTACTGATGCGATCACCATTATTGTCAGGGATGTGCTGACGGTACTCTTCCTGCTGGCGTTGATGTTTTACACCAGCTGGCAACTTTCGCTGGTATTTCTACTGCTTGGCCCGGTGATTATAGTGCTGGTCTCTTATGTGAATAAACGCTTTCGTCGCATCAGTAGTCGTATTCAGGCTTCGATGGGGAACGTGACGCAGGTAACCGAAGAGGTGATTGAAGGGCAGCGTGTGATCAAAACCTTTGGTGGGCAGGCGTATGAAACGGCGCAGTTTGAACAGGTCAATGAAGGAAATCGTGGTCAGATTATGAAACTGATCGCGACCAGTGCGACCAGTGTGCAGGTGATTCAGTTTATCTCAGCCTGCGCGCTTGCCGGAATTATTTATCTGGCCACACTTGAGCCGATGTTAGAAAAGATCAGCGTAGGGACCTTTATGTCTTTCCTCGCGGCGATGATGATGTTGCTGACACCGGTAAAGCGACTTACCACTGTTAATGTCATTGTACAGCGCGGAATCGCTGCCGCCAAAAGCCTGTTTGACCTGCTTGATGCCGAGATTGAAAAAGATCACGGTAGTAAAGAGATTGAACGCGCGACCGGCCTGGTTGAATACCAGTCGGTCTTTTTTTCATATGAGAAGAGCAAAGGGCGGGTGCTTAACGACGTTTCGTTCCGTGCCGAAGCGGGACAGAGCATCGCCTTTGTCGGTAAATCAGGGAGTGGTAAAACGACGCTGGTGAGTCTGTTGCCGCGCTTCTATGAACTAACCAGTGGCAATATCTATATCGATGGTCATGATATCCGTGACTTTAAACTTGAAAACTTGCGCAAGCACATTGCGCTTGTCAGCCAGGATGTCACACTGTTTAACGACACCATTGCACGTAATATTGCTTACGGCAGTCTTGATACCTGTGGTGAAGCAGAGATCATCCGTGCAGCGCAGGCCGCACACGCAATGGAGTTTATTGAGGCACTGCCTGATGGGCTCAATACCATGGTTGGAGATAATGGCGTGCTACTTTCAGGAGGGCAGCGTCAACGTCTCGCGATCGCGCGTGCATTGTTAAAAAACGCGCCGATCCTGATTCTTGATGAGGCGACTTCGGCACTCGATACGGAATCCGAGCGCTACATACAGGCAGCACTGGATGAAGTGATGAAGAATCGCACCACCTTTGTGATTGCACATCGTCTCTCGACGATTGAGAAGGTGGATTCCATTATTGTAATGCACGAAGGTAAAATCGCCGAGAGAGGAAAACATAAGGAGCTGCTTGCGAAAGGGGGCTATTATGCCAATCTCCACAAAATGCAGTACGAACCTGCGATTACTGCATCTTCTGATTAAATACGGACTACTCTAACCACTGCATGAACAGGATTGAGCGAATCTGGTACGAAGGTGGTCTGGCATATCTCGCACTGCTGCCGTTTTCGTGGCTGTTCCGCTGTGTGGTGACAAGCAGACGCTGGCTATACCTGAATGGCTGGCTGAAGATAAACCATTTTTCTGTGCCACTCATTGTGGTCGGCAATATCAGTGTGGGCGGTACCGGCAAGACACCATTTGTGGTCTGGCTGGCCCGCTTCCTGCGCCAGGCGGGCTATAAACCCGGAGTGGTTTCGCGCGGTTATCGCGGCAAAGCGACGCAGTGGCCGCAGTTTGTTACCCCTGAAAGCGACCCGTTTCTGGTGGGCGATGAGGCGGTCTTGCTGGCGCGGCGCTGCCGTTCTCCAATGGCTGTTGCGCCAGACCGTGCCGCCGCGGTTACGGCGCTATTGAAAAACCATGATTGCGACATCATCATTTCAGATGATGGACTGCAACATTATGCGATGGGGCGTGATATCGAAATCGCCATGATCGATGGACCACGTCGTTTTGGCAATGGCGCGATGTTACCTGCGGGACCACTGCGTGAGCCGATTGTCCGACTGGATGACGTTGATCTGGTCATCGTTAATGGCCAAGCGAGTTCGGCTGACGAATTCAGCATGACAGTGGTCCAACGTTACCTTTATAATTTACACGAATCGACTCAGCGCCAGGAGGCCTCGTTCTTAGCAGGTAGGACGGTGCATGGTATTGCAGGTATTGGGCACCCGGAGAAGTTTTTCGAGCTGCTTAAACAGGCAGGCGCCGAAGTAATTCCTCATCCCTTTGCAGATCATCACGCATATACTAGTGATGATCTGGAATTTGGTGATGACAGACTGGTGATTATGACTGAAAAAGATGCCGTGAAATGTGCTGACTTCTCGGCCCCTCACCACTGGGTGATGGCGATTGAAATGGAACCCGAACCACAGGTGGAAGAATCTCTGCAAATGTTACTGAAAAATATTGGTGCCAACAATGACAAAAGGGTGTGATCTTCATGGATAAAAAACTGCTTGATATCCTGGCCTGTCCTTTATGTAAAGGACCGCTGTTTTATAAAGATGATCAAAATGAATTGATCTGTAAAGTCGACAGACTTGCCTACCAGATTCGCGATGATATACCGGTGATGCTGGTAGATGAGGCGCGTGAGATGCCAGCCGACGAGGAAGTTTGACAGGGTTTTATGTCCCATCCCTGCGCGTTACGCCTCAATGCGTCTGCCAGGAGAGCCTTTATGTGAGGTTTCTGGCAAAACAATGATTCAACATGTTGATGAACGCGCGTTGGAGAGTGATGCCGAAAAGATCATCATTGCGACCGATGACCGACGTATTCAACAAGTAGCAGAAGGCTTTGGGACAGAGGTCTGCATGACCTCAGACAGTCTCCGTCGGCTACCGATCGACTTGCTGAAGAGGTTGATATACTGAACTGTCGTGATGATCATATTATCGTAACCCTGCAGGGTGATGAACTTTTAATGCCTGCGGCACTGATCAATCAAACAGCCGAAAATCTAGCCGGTTTAGTCGCTCACCGGTGCCATCGCCTGGCGAAGGCTTTTCGGCAACAAGTGCCTCGCTGCCTGCTGACGCTGAATATTATAGCCATGTAGGGCTCTACGGATCTCGTGCCTCTTTTAATGTGACGTGGTCACCTTGTCCTCATCAAGTGGTGGGGTCACTGGAGCAGCTGCGTGTTCTGTGGCATAGCCACAAGATTCCTGTTGGGATCACCGACCAATATCCAGGTCTGAGTATCGACACAGAGGAAGAGCTGGCTCAGCTGGCAACCTTGTTACAAAACTAGCTTAGCAGTTCGATACCCATAGTATCTGAGTCGAGTTGCCCATCAACCGTTATTAGAACGGGGAGTGTCGTGGTCTGTGGAACGCGGCGATGTGCTTCTCCATGTTGGTCGGCCTGAATCGAGGTGTGGCTTTCACAATTTTGCAGTACAAGTGATGGCCCATCTTCGAGAATCTCGATAATCTCGAAAATCACATCCTGGAAGCGAACGCGTCGGCCGATTGAGTCACGCAAGCCTGCAATATCTGATTCAACTGGAGTCATGCCCTGAGCCTCTTAATACAGGTAGAAGGGATACCCGCCAGCAATCTAAGCTGGTCAAGCCGTTAATAGAATTTTATAGTTTAATATTATGAAACTCCACAAGTAATATAGATTTTATAATTTTGCGATAATTGCGTAAGAAGAGGTGAAAATGGTTAAAGTTTTATTTATATGCATGGGCAATATCTGTCGCTCACCTACGGCGCATGGTGTGCTTGAAAGACTGGTTCAGCAACATGGCGTGGATGACAGAATCGAGATCGATTCGGCTGGAACACACGCCTATCACGTCGGCGAACCTCCTGATCGGCGGGCTCAACAGACTGCACTCAGCCGTGGTTTTGATCTTAGTAAACAGCGCGCACGTCGCGTGCAGGTGAGTGATTTCGAAACATATGACTATGTACTGGCGATGGATAGCGATAACCTGAGAAATCTCATTGATATCTGTCCCGCCGAGCACCAAAGCAAGGTGGAGCTTTTTCTGGGATACACCACTCGTTTTGATGAGGACGAAGTACCAGACCCATATTATGGCGGTCCAAAGGGGTTTGAGCGGGTGCTGGATCTGGTAGAGTCTGCCGCAGAAGGCTTACTTGAGGATATCAAGCAGCGTCATCTGTAAGCGTGAGGGACAAGGGGGAACAAAAAAACCGCTGTCTCTACGACTGCGGTTTTTTTAATGCCGGGTTACGACGGTTTCTGTCAGGGCTTCACTTCGTTACTAGGCTTGTCAGCCGCTGGTGTCTCTTGTGGAGGAGGCGCAGCCTTTTTAGTCTCAATCTGCACAAGCCCTGGCGAGTCTGATTTGTTTGCCGCTGTAGATTTCGGCGCTGATACAGAAGCATTTGTCGTTGCGGCTTCAGCAGCCTTAGGTGCGACAGGTTTTTTCTCCTGTGGTTGGTTCTGTACGGGCGCTGGAGGAGCCGCTGGTGCATCAGAGGCAGGTGCACTCACCCTGGGTGGAAATGCGGGCGTCTTTCCCGCTTTTTTTGCTACCTTGGGCCTGGGCTCATCAGCCCCGGCTTTTTTAGCGTCCGCTGTGGTGTTAGCTGAAGCAGTAGGTGGCGTAGCTGGTGCTTTAGGGGTGGTGGGGCTCGTCTCCGCTGCAGAGGGAGTCGTCGGCTCGCCGGCTTGCCCTTTAGCTGGCCGATCTTGCTGAGGCTTATCGCCACCTGCTGTCCGCGCACTGCTTACAGCACCTTCAGTTGCTGCACCGCTTTCGGTCACTTCTCTTTTACTATCGCGATTACGATTGCGGCGACCCCCGCGGCGTCTACGTGGCCGACCACTTTTTGTACTGCTATTCTCAGCTGGAGCGCCTTCGCTTGTTGCAGGTTGATTGGTGGCTGCGGCGGCAGTATCAGTGATCCCGCTGCCCTGTTCCTGCGGCACCTCTGTTACTTCTTTCTCTTGCTTGTTACTGCGCCTTCTGCCTCTTCTTGAAGAGCCATCACGACTGCTACGCGAAGACGATGATGCGGATTTCTCACGTTGTGAGCGGCCTCGTCCCCCAGATTTGGGACGGGGGGTGCGTGTCCTTCTGGTTGTGGTGTCTGGCTTCGCTTCTGTCACAGTTTCTTCTTTTTCACCGGCGCTGAAAAGAGTGCTCCAGAGGCGTTTGATAAAACCATTCTCACCAGATGCCGGTTCTGAAGTGGTACGGGTAGGAGCGGGGGAGCTAGGGACAACGCCCTTAACGGCGGGCTGTTCAGCCACTGCGGCAGGTGCTGCCTGCATGATGGTCTCTTTGGGTTCTTCAAGCTCAACTGCCAGCTCGTAGCTACTGGCCGCTTTGTCATCAGCTGGTAGTTCATCCTGGCGCTGTCTCGTCACAGTGTAACTTGGGATCTCCAGTGAAGAGTTTGCGATTAGCAGAATGCGGACGTTTTGACGTTTTTCGATCGCGGATACGATGGCCCGTTTTTCATTAAGCAGGTAAGTCGCGACGTCGACCGGCAACTGCGCAATGATCTGGCCAGTCTGCTCTTTCATCGCATCTTCTTCGAGAATGCGCAGGATTGAGAGCGATAGTGATTCAACACTACGGATTGCACCGAGCCCGTTACAGCGAGGGCAGGTGTGCTGACTTGACTCACCCAGTGATGGACGCAGGCGCTGACGAGACATCTCCAGAAGTCCGAAGCGCGAGATGCGCCCGACCTGGATACGAGCACGGTCTTTTTTCAGGGCTTCACGAATCCGATTCTCGACCTCACGTTGATTACGGGTTGGGGTCATATCGATGAAATCGATCACAATCAGGCCGCCGATATCACGCAGACGCAACTGGCGAGCGATCTCATCCGCCGCTTCAAGGTTGGTTGAGAGTGCGGTCTCTTCGATGTCACCACCCTTGGTCGCGCGGCTGGAGTTGATGTCGATCGAAACCAGTGCCTCGGTGGGATCAATGACAATCGACCCCCCAGATGGCAGACGCAGTTCATGCTGGAACGCCGCTTCGATCTGGCTCTCAATCTGATAGCGGGTAAAAAGCGGCACATCATCCTGATAGCGCTTGATCTTGTTGAGGTTGTGCGGCATTACCTGCTGCATGAATTCGCGTGCGTTGTTGTAGACCTCTTCATCATCGATCAGGATCTCGCCGATCTCCGGTCTGAGGTAGTCACGAATCGCTCGGATAATGATATTGCTCTCCTGATAGATCAGGAACGGGGCAGGCTTCTCCGGTGCAGCGGTTTCGATCGCCTCCCATACGCGTGCGAGGTAGTCCATATCCCACTGTAACTCTTCATTGCTCTTGCCAATGCCGGCGGTGCGCACAATCATCCCCATGCCGTCCGGGATGTTGAGTGAATCGATGATTTCACGTAGCTCGGCGCGGTCATCCCCCTCAATGCGACGCGAGATACCACCCGCGCGAGGGTTATTAGGCATGAGTACCAGATAACGGCCGGCGAGGCTGATGAAGGTGGTCAGGGCCGCGCCCTTGGTGCCGCGCTCTTCTTTCGCAACCTGAACCAGAATCTCCTGGCCTTCTTTCAGGACGTCCTTGATTTCAAGACGTTTGCCTTCTGGAGGTTGTTTGCAGAAGACCGATGGAGCGACCTCTTTGAGAGGCAGGAAGCCGTGACGGTCAGCGCCATAATCGACAAACGCGGCCTCAAGACTAGGCTCGACGCGAGTGATTTTTCCTTTGTAAATATTGGACTTTTTCTGCTCTCTTGAAGGAGTTTCTATATCCAGATCATATAGGCGCTGGCCGTCTACGAGTGCAACACGCAACTCCTCTGGCTGAGTTGCGTTGATCAACATTCTTTTCATTTTTTAACAATCCCTATGGCGCCCACGCAGTGCCATCAATTCGGAGATTGCCGAACCTTCTTGTCTTTCATCAGTCGAACCGGGCTTGCACTCCACAGTTCTTGTGTCGCCTCAGCAAAACTTGATGCTGGTCGGCTGCATTCTTGTTCGGCGCTCACCATGCAAACTGCATGGGGGCATATTTATCAAACAGCGCTCGTAAACAGGGTCGAGCTGCCAAGTACCCTTGCCCTCTACTTGTCGAGGACTCAATATTGCGTTTTGGTTCTGTGCTGCCTGTTTATAAAATTCGGCCCCATTAGCTTCCCGTTTGTCTGGGAGAGGATCTCCGTTCAACATTGTTGTTTGTCTACAATGTCGGCAGCACTCTATTTCGCGCAATATCGCTTAAAAAAATTTGTCATCCGCACGTTAAATTTGGACAATTCGGATATCTCACGCCTTGAGGCTGGATACCACTGAATGCAATATATCAAGATTCTCGGGTAGTATCAAACCTATAAGATGAGTTATTTTATTGATATTACTGGAGAATGACTGATTTGAGCGAAAATACTACCAGGCAGCCGGTGCGCTTGCTGACGGTCGATAGCGGCCATGCAGGGCAGCGGATCGACAATTTTCTGATGACGACCCTCAGGGGGGTGCCCAAAAGCCGAGTCTATCGGTTGCTGAGAACCGGCCAGGTGCGTGTCAATAAAGGTAGAATCAAGCCTACATATCGGCTTCAGCTTGATGATATTGTTAGAATTCCACCGGTTTCAATGCCAACTGAAGAGACATTAAATGAACCCTCGAAAGGTCTCTGCGAAGCGATCAGGCAATCAATCATCTATGAAGATGAGGACCTGATAATCCTCGATAAACCGTCAGGGATCGCCGTCCATGGCGGCAGTGGGATCCAGCATGGGGTGATTGAAATCATGCGCACAATAAGACCGGGTGAAAAGGGGCTGGAGCTGGTTCACCGGCTGGATCGCCAGACTTCGGGCTGCCTGTTGTTGGCAAAGAATCGCACAGCGCTGCTCGAACTTCATGAACTACTGCGCGAAAACATGGTAGATAAGCGCTATTACGCCCTTGTTCAGGGCTATTGGCGGGAAGATGAACGCAAGGTCGAACTTCCAATATCGAAGGAGCGGAGCGAATCCGGCATCCGCACCGTCCGTGTTTGTCGTGATGGACAGGCCTCAACCACTCACTTCAGGGTGGTTCGCCACTTCGCCAATATGACGCTGCTGGAGGCAAAACCACTCACCGGGCGCATGCACCAGATCCGCGTGCACACCGCCCACACTGGTCATCCCATCGTTGGCGACGAGCTCTACGGTAGCCGCACATTGAATCGTCAACTCAAAAAATTGGGGCTCAAACGTCTCTTCCTGCACGCCCACACGCTCAACTTTATGTTGCCCGGCAAGATGAAAAAGATCTCCGCTTCGGCGCCACTAAGCAGTGAGCTGGAGGCGTTTTTGTCGAAACTGGAAAATGGTTAATTCATGAACGAGAGATTTAAACTGGTGGTGTTCGACTGGGACGGTACGCTAATGGACTCTGAGGCGCAGATCGTCAACTCGCTGGCGAATGTTATTAGTGACCTCAATCTCCCGTCGCGCAGTGACCGTGATCTACGCAACGTTATCGGCCTCGGATTGCCTGAGGCGATTCGACACCTCTTTCCCGACGAAGAGAGCGAGGTTCAGCGCAATTTTGCAGAGCGCTACCGTCACCACTTTTTATCGGGCGCCCAGTCTCCATCAGCACTGTTTCATGGTGCGCTGGAGGTGGTTTCCCGGCTCCATGAGCAGGGCTATCTGCTCGCTGTGGCAACGGGCAAGAGCAGGCGAGGGCTTGATCGCTCACTACAGGAGACCAGTAGTGGAGAGTACTTCCACGTCACGCGCTGTGCCGATGAGACCTTCTCCAAACCGCACCCACAGATGCTGCTGGAGATCATGACCGATCTCAATGTCGAACCAGATGAAACGGTGATGATCGGTGACACCGAATATGATCTACAGATGGCCGCACAGGCGGGCACCGCTGCACTTGCCGTCTCATACGGTGTGCACGAACGCGAACGTCTGCTGGCTCACCAGCCGCTGGCGTGCCTCGATGATATTTCAGAAGTGGGTGGACTACTGTATAAGAGATGAATTAATGTGCGCTGTATGGACGCCGATAAGCAGAGCAACAGCATCAGTTGGTGATGAAGGAATATGCCGAGCCGATATCGGCAGTGAACAACGACAACACACAAGGATTCTGCGGATACCACAATGTCAGACGAGAGCAAAAACGACAACACACAAGCGACTCATACGGGCAGCGACCCATGGATGGGGGAGCAGAAAACAGCTCCCTCCGCGGCGGAGCAGAAGGGGGAGTGGGAGCGTGAGACAATGGAACGCCTGGTCTTCAGTGCCTATAAAGAACATCGCCGAACTCGTCGCTGGAGTATCTTTTTTAAATCGCTGCTGTTTATCTACCTGGCGGTGATTATTTTCGCCTACCTGCCAAAGGACCTGAGCGATGTCCCTAATAAACAGCATAAACACACCGCACTGATTGAGATACGTGGCACCATTGCCGCAGATACCGAGGCAAACGCCGACAGCATCATCAGCGGTATGCGTGAGGCGTTTAAAAACAAACACTCCTCGGCAGTGATTCTGCGTATCAATAGCCCCGGCGGCAGCCCGGTACAGGCGGGCTATGTGAGCGATGAGATCAAACGCCTGCGCGCAAAATATCCCAACAAGCCACTCTATGCCGTGGTCACCGATATGTGTGCCTCGGGTGGTTACTACATCGCCGCCGCCGCAGATGAGATCTACGCCGACAAGGCGAGCATCGTCGGCTCGATCGGCGTGATCATGAATGGCTTTGGCTTTGTCGATGCGATGGACAAACTCGGCATCGAGCGCCGCATGATGACAGCCGGGGATAGCAAAGGCTTCATGGATCCATTCTCGCCGTTGAAGGAGGAGGATACCAAACATATCAAGTCACTGCTGGGGTCGATCCATCAACAGTTTATCGACGTAGTTAAGGAGGGGCGTGGTGATCGCCTTAAAGATGATCCCGCTATCTTCAGCGGCCTTGTCTGGACCGGTGAGCAGGCGATCGATGTTGGGCTGGTGGATGCGCTCGGTAGCAGTAGCTACGTCGCGCGTGAGATCGTCGGCGCCGACAAGATTGTCGATTACACCTATGATCAGCCAGTGCTGGAGCGGTTTGTGGAACGCTTTGGTGCTGCCATGAGCAATGGAGTTGCCTCTTCACTGAATGAACTGTGGCGTTAAAGCATTTGCTATCATTGTGAGAGACACTGGCCCGCTGAGATTTCAGCGGGCTTTTTTTGATGTTAGGAGGGGGGGGCTTTCCTCCCTCTCACATCAAATTAAATAATTTAGTTTTCCAGGCTAAGTTATTAAAGAACCCTTCATTAATCGTTTTACTGAGGTGCTTATAAGTGAGTTTCTTTAGCTTCTGCGCCATGGCTGAGGTTAGCACTTCACTACCTTCATTTTTTGCGGTTGTTAATATTTCATTAAAGTCATCATACGCAGACGTAAAATCTGAATTTTGAGCTAGTTGAACTGCGTTTAATAGGTAGTAAGCATATTTTTCAACAGGTGCCAGCTCATCGTAGCGGATTCGAAAGAAGTCGTCCTGTGCGAAAGGCTGGTCGTACTGCAGGGTTTGGTCGATGATTGACCATAGTAGTATACGGTCATAATAGTCATCTTCAGGGAGTGAAAGTGCATACTCATTGACTTTCTCGGCCAGTGGCCACTTCATTTTAAGGCGAAGACCATAGCTATATAGATAGACCGCCCAAGCGTTATTATCTTCTCGTTGCCAGTCATTATTGCACCATTTCAGTAGTTTCGACCATTCCTCGCTCTTAACCAGAAAAAGCACAACTAAGGACCACAGGTCAGGGGTCTCTTGTATGTGCTTCTTAAAGCGGCTGATTACCTTATTGGTTAATTCACTGTAATTATCTGGTTGGATTATATGGTTGATAGCACAACTCAATGCCGCTTTATTATGACTTACCATGTCGAGGTAGCTTAACTGCTGTTTTTCTTCCTTTTCGAAATCGATGCAGTACTGCATCCATAACTTTCCAACAAGTGGATTACGACTGGTATTGCGGGTTGCCTCATCCAGCAGCGCTTTGATTTTCTCATTAAGACCATTATTTACCATCGCCTGATACGAATTCATAAAGAGCCAGTCGTTATCTTCTGCTGCTGATAACACTTTTTTGAATAACTGCAGGGCCTCTTCTGTTTTTTCTTTCAGTAATGCAATCTTTAAGAGCCTGACAATATAATAAATATTGTTTTCATCAAAAATGATGATGCTGATTGCTTCATCAAGTGTTGAAAGATCTTTCTTTTCGAGTAGGTGGTCCAGCCAGGTCAGGGCGTTATATTGATCCCTTGGGTTTGATATAACACTTTTTCTCAGATGTTCTGAGATCGCAGTTTCATCGACGTCCACTCCCGCTGCCTGAGCCTCAACAAAGACCTCCGAGGCCAGTGTTAATGTATCAGGATTGTGAGGCCTGAGTACTATGCACTCCTTTACAAAACGAACAGCATCGCTGTAGTTCATGCAATTTCTTGCCCATAGTGTGCGCAGTCGCCAGGCGTCGTAATATGAAGGGTCATCTTGTAGCACTCCATCGATAATCTTCTCTGCTTCTTCATAACGCTGGAACTGCGCATGAACCCACGCCGTATAGGTGATGAGTTCAGAAGGTGGTGTGCCATCCCATTTTTCATGATGGATAAATTCGCCAAGGTCACGATGCATATTCAGGCTGAACAATGCATTGCACTTGTTCAGGTTTATATCGATATCCGTTGGATTCAATGATAAGGCTTTATCAAGATATCCGATTCGAAGATTAAGATCGCTTTCATTATCCGCCAGTAGCGTCCACGCGAGTGGGCTGGTGGGTTTTTCTACTGTCAGTTGTCGTGCAAACTCTTTTGGGCGCTGTTGTTTATTCAGCTGATTAGAGAACTGACGAAAACGTTGCCATGCCCATGAATAAGATGGATTATTCTTAAGCGCTTTTTCAATGTGGGTAAGCGCACGCTCATGCTCCCCCTGCTGCCAAAAGATATCTGCCTGATAGCCATGCAGCATCGGTTCATTCGGATGATAAGCAATTGCCTTATCAATAATCACTGCAGCGTCGTTATATTTCCCTTCGGACTCGAGTACATCCACCAGGCGCGCAATTGCCTTGATCCAGTGCGGGTAAATCTTCAGGACCGTGCGTAGATCGGCCTCACTTTGTTCGAGCTTCTGTTCGGTAAAGTAGATGGCAGAACGATCCAGCAGTAACTCAGCTACCAGTGGAAAACGGGCAACTGCCTTGTTAATCACAGACAGTGCAATCTCATTCCGTCCAATCGCGTGAAGGTGGCTGCTTAACGCCCCCCAGGTATGCCACAGATCAGGACGAATTCTAACTGCTTTTTCAAGGAATCCGAGAAGTTCCACATCTGTGATAAGGGTAGATGCGACCTCTTTATACTCTAAAATCCCATTTCCAAATGAGGTCTGTTTCATCAATTCACTCAGAATGTAGTCAAGATCTTTTCGTTTCTCTTCGTTGCTGTAACTGCACTGGAGGAGGCGGTTAAACAGCCCATCAATATCGACCGAAATCTCGATCGCTTTGCGAAAACACGCTTTTGCTGCCTCCGGATTTTGCAGGCTCACCTCAATATCACCCAACATGATATGCGTCTGAGAATCATCGGGAGAGATTGACCGGGCCTTGCTTGCGACATTGTGCGCCTCTTCGAGTTGATGTCTGCTCAGTAAAAAACCAGCCAGACGAAGCAGGGCATCTGTATCATCGGGGTAGCGATCAACATAATGCCTAAACTTCGCTTCCTGTTGCTTTACCGGTTCAGATTCAGACCAGCTCAACCACAGTTCCAGTAGTTGTTTGTCATTGGGATTTAAGGCGAGACGAGACTCAATAAATTTCACCGCCTTTTCGTTACCGTAATGATCGCCCAGCAGCACCGTTAGTCTTTTTATCACTTCATAATGCAGTGGTTGTAGCTTTAAAATACCGACATAACAGGCCTTTTCTTTGCTGATGTCATTTTCCCGCCGGGCGAGTTTGGCATCCAGGTAGAGCCATTCAAACTCGGTGATGTAGCACTTTGCCACCTCAACGATCCTGTGGGCCTTATTGACCAGGCCGTTGTCGAGATAGGTGTTTGCCAATATCTTCAAGAGCTCACCATTCTTAGGGTGCTGTACCATCGCCGCCTCTAACACAGCGATCCCCTCATGGTCTCTGGAGAGTGATGAGAGTGCGTGGAAGTAGGAAATATGTGGATTAATAGAGAGGCTGCCCAGCTGCTCGATTCTTTTCTTCAATGTAGAGAGTGCCTGATCACTCTTTTTCAAATACTGAGCAGCCTTAAAATAACTTGATATATAGCCCTCTTTTTTATCTTCCAGGCAAGCACATAAACGGTAAAGTTCATAGGCCTCGTTACGATCGCCATTGTTCCAGATCACAGAAGCGAGGCTCCACAGGGCAGAGGCGTTGGCTGGTTGCCTGGCGAGTACTTTTCGCAGAATCTTTTCGGTACGTTTCGCTTCGCGCTGATCATTGCGCAGACACTCGGCTAATAGCTGAGCAATATAGAGCTGCCCCTCTTTCTCTTTTTCGTTGAGAAACTCCAGCTGTTCGCGATGCCGCCCAAGTGAGACTAGTAGATAAGATTTATCTTCCTGCAGGTTAAGATCTTCTGGGTACTGCGCGAGCAGTGCTTCCACATGGGTTAACTCTTTCAGGTCATTTGCGTCATATCTGGCAAGAGAACGCTCGCAGTAGAGCGTCAGCCTGTGCTGAGGATCGAACCGTCTCATCAGTTCCAGAGTAGTCGTTGCCATTTCACGCTGGTGTTCATTGAGATAGGCCTGAAGCTGATAGTTCATATCATATAGCTCAGTCTCCTGCATTGGGATGTCATTGAGTAGATCACGTTTAGACTCCGGTACCAAAACCATACACCTCGGACCACTCGATTTGTAATATTCACCAGCCTCTTTAATCAACATTTCCTGAGTGTTAGGGTGATAAGGGTCTCGAAGAAGGTAGACTCCCTTGTTTTGATCGTATCCCACCACGGCCTGGAGATGTGCAGATCCGGGTTCAACAGTGGTCAGTGCAAAGGGGATACCCTTGTCAATCAGCGCGCAGGTGGTATCGGCGGTGAGTTTAAATTCTCTCACTTCCCACCCATGTTGGTTTGCCCACTGGCGCTCAGCCTGATTGCTGGTACCGTCGTAGCAGATATTTTCTACGATATCGAGATGATCGGTTTCCTTACCCCAGAATTTTGAAATGGCCGTTAATGTGGCCGGCGCACATGTCATATGGTGCTGTCGCACAAATGGCACGTCCAACTGAACCGCGTGATTATCATCTTTGTAGTTCTGGAGATTATTTCTGATTGATTTATAAAACTGGGAACGCGTCCCCGATAATGACTTAATCGCAGCATCAATTTTTCCATTAAGATAATTGAGGTTAAAACTCGCCACAGAGAACTCTTCACTCAGCCCTTTTTCTTCCACGGCGATGAATGTACGCGCCCGTTCAAGCACCGCCTCAGCTCTGTCGATCTGCTTTTTCTCTTTCAGAAGATAAAATAGCTGGAGTGAGAGGCTTAAACACTCCATCTTTTCGGCATGTGGGGTCAGTAACGCAATCGCGTCATTCTGACGATCCAGTAGCTCATAGAGGTGCGATGTGTACTGAATTGCTGGTCGGTAGTCATGTTCATGCGCCAGCGCTTCGATGCCGTTTAACGCCTGCTGGTATTGATCGCGCTCTTCTTGAATATAGGCTGTTTCCATGCGCACCCAGAATCGTCCCGGACTCGCTTCGTTTGCCTGCGCCAACAGCTTGTCGGTGTTCTCCCAGTCTCTGTACTGGGCATAGAGGCTCGCCTTTAACGCCAGCCAGTCTGACTTTAAGGTCGGGGTGCTGTCCGGAGGAGGAGGGAAGTTATCCCACACCGTTAATGCCTTCAACGGCCCTTTTCTCGCGGAAAGAGTGCGTAGATAGTAGTAAGTTGCGCGTGGGTGGCTTCGGTTGTTGCGCCACGTGTAAAACATGTGGCTCTGGGCTGTCCGGGTTAAGCCAAGATTAGAGAGGATTCGTCCGGCGTAGATGCTGCGTTCACAGGGTTCCCAGCTGTGCCAGCTACCCCAGTGAGACTCTCCAAAGGTGAGGGCCTGCAGGTAGAGCCCTTTATTGTAGAGTCGTCGCAGTTCGGAAAATATGTCCGATTGTGAGAGAGCTGTCTTATGTGCTTCTTCGGACATAATTTCATCTGCACTATATATTGAAATTGAGGGGGGATTCTAGTTTTAGATAACGGCATCGCTGCGGAATTCCTTATCTCACAAGTACATTTAGTCAGAGGTTCCTTTCGCCTCTCCCCCCAGCCTGAGCCATTTATCCGGACGCCTGCTTTCTAATATTAAAATACACTATGAGTTGATCTATTATTATGTGGTATTTTCTAGCGGTGCGCGGCAACTAGTGGCAAGTCATACGAGGACACTTTGCTGAGAGAGGGGGTCTGTGTTATCAGGCGAATCACCTTGCTTAAACTATATCAATGCTCACAGGATTGAAGGAAGTCCAGGTGACAACTGCAGTACAGAAACTCCAGCCTTCTCCAGCATCCGCGTCAACTGAATCAACGGCAGGCCGATCAATGCCGTTGGGTCGTCACCGTCAAGGCGCTCAAACAGGGCGATTCCGAGTCCTTCGGATTTGAATGAACCAGCACAGTTATACGGTTGCTCTCGTTTTAGATACCGATCGATCATTGTCTCACTCAGCTGACGGAACTCGACATCGAACGGCACTACCATCTCCTGATGGCTGCCATCCCGCGCATCGAGCAGACACAGCCCGGTCAGAAACGAGACCCGTTTGCCAGAGGCGGCCTTCAGCTGCTGAAATGCACGCTGATGGTTGCCCGGTTTGCCAAGGATCAGGCCATTGAGCACCGCGACCTGATCCGAGCCGATAATCAGCGCATCGGGGTGGCTTTTCGCCACTTCGCGTGCCTTCGAGAGGGAGAGGCGGGTGGCCAGCTTTTCAGGTGATTCGCCATTTTGGGGTGTTTCATCGATCTCTGGCGAGACGGTGTCAAACGGCAGCTGCAGACGCTGTAGCAGCTCCCTGCGGAAGGGGGAGCTGGATGCCAATATGAGTACACGACTACTTTCTGTGTTATTCATCTTTATATATCATTGAGTTACGGCAAATAGCTGTTGTTTTGCGTGCGCCCTATTATGGCCTGATTTCGATCCGAAGTCAGGCCGGATGGTGGCTATGTTGCGAACTGCATCTTATTGTATTTTGTTAATAATTTTTGACAGTTAGCGCGTCTCGCCATAGAATTGCGGGTTTATGTCGGCCCGTTTACCAGAAATTATTGAACCGCTCAGTCTATGTGATCGCGGTGAGCAACTCCAGGGTTACATCCCGTTGGCTGGAATGGGGCGTCTGGCGGGACTGTTACGCCATCTGGACGGAGGAGTCGAGGTAGATCTACAGTTCGATGTCGACCTGCAGGGCGTTAGATTGTTACGCGGCCATATGAAGACAGAGGTGGCGCTGGAGTGTCAACGCTGTATGGAGACGGTGGTCAAGCCGGTTGAGCTCGATGTGTTGCTCGGCTTTGTCGACTCAGAGGCGGCGGGTAAACAGTTGCCGGGTGAGTATGAGCCGTCTGTTTTAGAGGCGCCGACGGTGGCGCTGCGGGAACTGGTCGAAGATGAGCTGATACTGGCACTGCCGATTGTGGCACTGCATCCGCTGGATGAGTGCAGCGGTAATGCGCGCTATGAAGCGGCGGATGATCAGTCGCCAGTAATAGAGGAAAAAGTGAACCCGTTTGCGGTGCTGGAAGGGCTCAAAAAAGATAAGCCCGACTAGCGTCTGGTAATGAATTTGGTACTGCGTCACACAGCGGTTTAATCAGTTGTGACGAGAAATAGAGTTAACGTTTTTTGTTTAAGGAGTAGTTAGCATGGCTGTACAGAAGAGTAAGAAATCAACCTCAAGACGTGGCATGCGTCGCGCACATGATGCCCTCAAGTCTAAGACCTTGTCAGTAGACTCAAACTCAGGGGAGACCCACCTGCGTCATCACGTGACTGCAGACGGTTACTATAAAGGCAACAAGGTCGTCGCGAGTAAGGACGACTAGACCTTGGGTCTAACCATAGCGCTGGATGCGATGGGGGGGGATCACGGCCCGGCTGTGACCGTTCCTGCCGCACTCAATGCGCTAAAAAAGCATAGTAAGCTCAAACTGACCCTGGTAGGGGATCAGGCACAACTGATGGTCGCGCTGCAGCAGCAGGGCGGTGCCGTTGGTGAGCGACTGATCATCCAGCACGCCTCCGAGCAGGTGTCGATGGATGAGTCGCCATCGCTGGCGCTGCGCAATAAAAAAGATTCATCGATGCGTATCGCGATTAACCTTGTTAAAGAGGGCGCCGCCTCGGCCTGTGTCAGTGCCGGCAATACTGGTGCGCTGATGGCGACGTCGCGTTTTGTGCTAAAGACGCTGCCGGGAGTTGACCGTCCGGCAATCATCTCGACCCTGCCGACGATGAAGGGGCATACCCATATGCTCGATCTCGGCGCCAATGTCGACTCATCGGCAGAACACCTCTTCCAGTTTGCGGTGATGGGCTCTGTGCTGACCAGTGCGGTGGATAATATTGAGCGCCCTACGATCGGCCTGCTCAATATCGGATCGGAAGAGATCAAGGGTAACGAGCGGGTAAAAGAGGCAGCCCAACTACTGAGCAGTGGCGACATCAATTACGTCGGCTTTGTTGAGGGCGATGATATCTTTAAGGGCACGGTTGATGTCGTTGTCTGCGATGGTTTTGTCGGTAACGTCGCCCTGAAGACCTGCGAAGGGGTGGCAAAGATGCTCAGTACTTTTATGAAAGAGGAGTTCACCCGCTCTCCACTGACAAAACTTTCAGCGCTGGGTGCCACACCGGTATTAAAAGCGTTGCGCACGAGGATGGACCCGCGTAACTATAACGGCGCGAGCTTTGTTGGACTCAACGGTATCGTGATCAAGAGCCACGGCGGGGCTGACGAACTTTCGTTCGAGACGGCGATTCATGAAGCGATCACCGAGGTTGAGAAGGACGTGCCACATCTCATTGGCAATCAACTGGAATTGCTGTTAACCGAGAGGCGTGCCGGCTAATGTATTCACGCATCACAGGGACTGGCGGTTATCTTCCCGAAAATGTCATGACCAATGCCGACCTCGAGAAGGTGGTCGACACATCGGATGAGTGGATTACAGAACGCACCGGTATCCGGCAGCGCCACATTGTGGTGGAGGGAGAGACCACCTGCGATATCGCGGAAAAGGCGGCACGAAATGCGATTGATGCTGCGGGTCTTACACCACAGGATATCGATCTGATTGTGGTGGCAACCACGACACCAGATCGCATCTTTCCCAGCACCGCCTGCCTGCTGCAATCGCGACTCGACATTCACGGCTGTGCTGCCTTCGATGTGCAGGCGGTCTGTACCGGCTTTGTCTACGCCCTTAGTGTCGCCGAAAAATTTATCCGTACGGGCAGCGCAAAACGCGCACTGGTGGTCGGTGCCGAAACAACCTCCCGCATCATCGACTGGACCGACCGCACCACCTGCGTCCTGTTTGGTGATGGGGCTGGCGCAGTGGTGATTGAAGCGAGTGAGGAGCCGGGGATACTCTCAACCCATCTACATGCCGATGGTGATTACGCAGACCTGTTGACGGTACCTGAAGGGGTCTCTCAGGGCTTTGAGAAGATGCAGGCGGGCGAGGCCTACATCCAGATGCAGGGGAATGAGGTCTTCAAGATGGCAGTGAAGACGCTGGGCCGCATCGTCGATGAAACACTCGCCTCAAACGATATGCAAAAGAGTGATGTCGACTGGCTGATCCCGCACCAGGCCAATATACGTATCATTAAGGCCACCGCGAAGAAGCTCAACATGTCGATGGACCAGGTCGTCGTCACGGTCGATCACCACGGCAATACTTCAGCGGCCTCTATCCCGTTGGCACTCGATGTTGCGGTGCGTGATGGACGAGTCAAACGTGGGGAAACGCTACTTCTGGAGGCCTTTGGCGGTGGCTTCACCTGGGGTTCGGCGCTGCTCAAGTACTAATTTCTTTATCTGAATAATCTGGATCACGTTTCATGAGTAATAACATCGCATTTGTCTTTCCCGGTCAGGGATCTCAATCTATCGGTATGCTTGCCGAAATGGCGGCGGTCGACCCTGTTGTTGAACAGACCTTTGCCGAGGGCTCAGATCTACTTGGCTATGATCTGTGGCAACTGGTGCAGAACGGTCCGGAGGCAGATCTGAACCGAACCGATAAAACTCAGCCTGCGATGCTCGCCGCTGGCGTTGCCATGTTCCGCGTCTGGAGCAACACCTCTGGCCTGAAGCCAGCGATGATGGCGGGCCACAGCCTGGGTGAATACACTGCGCTGGTCTGTGCCGGTGCCATGACGTATGCGGCGGCGATCGATCTGGTCGAAAAACGTGGTCAATTTATGCAACAGGCAGTCCCTGCCGGCGAAGGGGCGATGGCAGCTATCCTGGGGCTGGACGATGAGCAGGTGAGGCGATGCTGTGAAGAGGCTGCCGAAGGAGAGATTATCTCGGCGGTCAACTTTAACTCACCGGGGCAGGTGGTGGTCGCCGGTACGGCGACGGCGGTTGACCGCATCACCGGGATCGCCAAAGCGGCGGGTGCCAAACGCGCGCTAGTACTGTCGGTTAGTGTGCCATCTCACTGTGAACTGATGCGTCCTGCCGCTGAACAGATGGCGCCGCTGCTGGCTTCGGTCGAGATTGCCACCCCGTCGGTTCCTGTCATCCACAACGCAGATGTCGCCGCACATCAGGGGGGTGACGAGATACGAGACGCACTACTGCGACAGCTGTATAATCCGGTTCGCTGGGTAGAGAGCGTGAAGCATATTGCTGGCTGCGGAATCTGCACGCTTGTGGAGTGTGGTCCAGGTAAGGTACTTGCCGGGCTTAACAAACGCATCGACCGAAACATGACCGCGCTACCGATCTACGACCCGGCAAGCCTTGAGAAGGCGATTACAACCGTCACAGGAGAAGAGTAATCAATATGGATCTGGAAAACGAAATCATTCTGGTCAGCGGCGCCTCACGTGGGATTGGGCGAGCCATTGCACTCTGCCTTGGTAAAAGGGGGGCGACCGTGATCGGCACTGCCACATCAGAAAGTGGTGCACAAAACATCTCTAAGTATCTTGATGAAAATGGAATTAAAGGTTCCGGCGAGCTCCTTAATGTGACCGAACAGTCATCGATTGATGACCTGCTTGGCACCATTAACGAGAAATTTGGTGCGCCGACCATTCTGGTCAACAACGCCGGGATTACTCGTGATAACCTGCTGATGCGCATGAAAGACGACGAGTGGAATGATACTATCGACACCAACCTGAGTTCAGTCTATCGGCTCAGCAAGGCGTGCCTGCGGGCGATGATGAAGGCGCGGCATGGCAAGATCGTTAATATTGCGTCCGTTGTGGCGATGACCGGAAATCCGGGACAGAGTAACTACGCTGCTGCGAAGTCGGGGATGATCGGCTTTAGCAAGGCGTTAGCACGTGAAGTTGCCTCACGCGGCATCACGGTTAACTGTGTTGCGCCAGGGTTTATTGAGACTGATATGACTCACGATCTGCCAGAAAAACAGAAAGAGGCGTTGATGCAGCAGATCCCACTTAATCGACTGGGGCGTCCTGAAGAGATTGCCGGTGCGGTTGAATTTCTGGCCTCGTCAGCAGGGAGCTATATCACTGGGGAAACGATTCATGTGAATGGTGGTATGTATATGTCATAAGCACTGCGCAAGTGTTGAAGAAAGAGAACAAAAACATTTAGTTAAACTGGTTTTGATGGGTTTTGGGCGATTTTATCTGGCAAATCGTAAGTGATTCAAATAGAATACGCCCGCAACCCCGTTTTATGGGTTTAATTTCCTGGGAGGAATAATTTGTCATGAGTACTGTTGAAGAACGCGTCAGCAAAATTGTTGTTGAACAGCTGGGTGTTAAGGAAGATGAAGTTACCAGCGAAGCATCTTTTGTAGATGATCTGGGTGCCGATTCACTTGATACCGTGGAGCTGGTAATGGCGCTCGAAGAAGAATTTGAGTGTGAGATTCCTGACGAAGAAGCAGAGAAGATCACCACAGTGAAGCAGGCGGTAGATTACATCAACGCTCACAACAGCTGATTGATTCGCATGCTCGAGGCCGATTCCACCATTAAAAAGGTGGAATCGGCCTTTTGTATTTTCGGAAGTTCGGGATGTCTTTTCGATCTCAAGTAATAATGTATATTTGTCTGGAGAGTAAACAGGGTGGCTGAAAAACGTCGTGTCGTAATCACAGGGTTGGGAATGGTATGCCCGGTTGGGTTGAATGTCGCGGACTCGTGGGCAAAGATCCTCGCGGGCAAAAGTGGTATCGGGCCGATTACTCATTTTGATGTTGAGCGTTTTACTACCCGTTTTGGTGGTTCCGTCTGGGATTTCGACATCACCGAATATATGACGGCCAAAGAAGCCAAAAAAATGGATCCGTTTATGCACTACGGCATGGCGGCGGGACATCAGGCGTTTGTCGACTCTGGTCTCGAAGTCACTGAGGAGAACGCACATCGTATCGGTGTTTCTATCGGCTCTGGTATCGGTGGCGTATCTGGCATTGAGAAAGGCCATGAGACCTTTCAAAAGAGTGGCCCACGTCGTATCTCGCCATTCTTTGTACCCAGCAATATCATCAACATGATCTCCGGTAACCTTTCGATCATGCACGGATTGAAGGGGCCCAACATCGCCATCGTCACCGCCTGCTCAACCGGTACCCATAGCATCGGTGACGCTGCGCGTATCATCGAATATGGCGATGCCGATGTGATGGTCGCCGGAGGTGCCGAGATGGCCACCTCACCAACTGGTCTGGGTGGTTTCTGTGCTGCACGAGCGCTCTCTACCAATAATGATGATCCTCAAGGGGCGAGTCGTCCATGGGACCTGGATCGTGACGGTTTTGTCCTCAGTGACGGCGCAGGTGTGGTGACGCTTGAAGAGTATGAGCACGCCAGGCAACGTGGTGCGAAGATCTACGCTGAAGTGATCGGTTACGGCATGAGTGGTGACGCTTACCATATGACATCACCTTCAGAAGGTGGCGAAGGGGCGATGCGCTGCATGCAGAACGCAATGGGTAATGCGGGTATCAACCCTGAAGAGATCGACTACATTAATGCCCACGGTACCTCGACCCCGGCAGGTGACAAGGCCGAGACGATGGCGGTTAAGGCTGCCTTTGGCGATCACGCGAAGAAGCTTGCGGTCAGCTCTACCAAATCGATGACCGGCCACCTGCTGGGGGCTGCCGGTGGAATTGAGGCGATCTTCTCCGCACTTGCGATTCACGATCAGGTAGCACCCCCGACCATCAACCTCGATACCCCGGATCCCGAATGTGATCTCGACTTTGTACCGAAGACCGCACGCGATATGAAGATCGACATTGCGATGTCCAACTCCTTCGGCTTCGGTGGCACCAACAGCACGCTGATCTTCAGAAAGGTTTAGCGAGACACTTGGCTGTACATCAGCCCACCATAATTGAAAGCGCACTATGGTGAATTCAGAAACCAATGCCCCCGTTCTACTCAGAGAGTGGAGTGGGGCGTTTGATCTGCTGGCACTGCACGAGGCGCAGCGTCGGCGTTATCCCTGCCTGTTACAGAGCATCGCCGCCGGGACAGAGCAGGCGCGTTTCGATATCCTCTTTGCCCATCCGGGTGAAACGTTAGCGCTACTCCGTGATGGCGCCCTGAGAAAAGGTGAACAGACACTTATTGAGAATGATTTTCTGGGCCAACTCGATAGCTGTTGGCAACGTGAGGCTACCTACAGTGTTCTTCCGCACGATCTCCCTTTCAGTGGCGGCTGGTTCCTCTACCTCGGCTACGAACTGGCTGCACAGATTGAACCAGGTCTGAAGCTCCCGGTAGAGGGGGGCACCAAACAGTTACCAACTGCGTATGCGACGCGCATCCCCGCTGCCATTATCTATGACCACCAGCAGCAGCGGTGCTGGCTGCTTGCCGAAGAAGATCACGCCCCGCTACTCGATAGCATGGCAGATGATATTGAGGCGTTAACCGTCGATCAGAAAACGGAGCAGTCGGCTGGCGAAGTGTTTGTCAACACACTTGAGGAAGAAAAGCCATCACAATACTTAAACGCTGTCGAAAAGATTAAACAGTACATCGTCGATGGCGATGTGTTTCAGGTCAATCTATCGCGCGCGTGGCACGGTGAGATTGCTGATGAGATCTCTGTATCAGACATCTATCGCAGACTCTGCGCACGCAATCCAGCACCCTTTGCCGGGCTGGCCTGTTATCAGGAGAGTGCGGTGATCAGCTCATCTCCTGAGCGACTGGTGTCGGTCAGAGATAAAACTGTCTCCACCCGGCCCATTGCCGGTACCCGTCCACGCAGTACAGAAAGCGATGATGACAGGGCGCTCTCCGATGCGCTATTACAGCACCCCAAAGAGCGTGCCGAACATATCATGTTGATCGACCTGGAGCGTAACGATCTCGGGCGTGTCTGTGAACCAGGCACTATTGAGGTCGATGAGCTGATGGTGGTTGAGTCGTACACCCATGTTCATCACATCGTCTCTAATGTGCGCGGCACACTGCGTAAGGGGGTTACCCCCGGCGAGGTGATTCGCGCGGTCTTTCCCGGTGGGACGATTACCGGCTGCCCCAAGGTGCGCTGCATGGAGATCATCGCAGAACTGGAGCAGACAACCCGCGGCCCCTATACTGGTGCAATGGGATATCTCAATCGTGATGGCAGCATGGATCTTAATATCTTGATTCGCACCATTGTTACTGAAGAACAGCAGCTAAACCTGCGCGCCGGTGCCGGCATCGTGGCCGATTCGATTGCAGAGGCGGAGCTGGCGGAGACACGCGTCAAGGCACGCGGCCTGCTGCGGGCATTAGGGGTCGATGATGTTGATTAATGGTGAAACGACAGCGCTGCTACCTGTCAGCGATCGTGGCCTGCAGTATGGCGATGGGCTGTTTGAAACGCTTGCGGTGATCGATGGTGAACCACGCCAGTGGCGACGACACATGGCACGCCTGGCCAAAGGGTGCAGGGCATTACAACTGCCACTGCCCGATAGCGATCTGTTACTGGCAGAGGCGATTCAGCTCTGCCGAGACGAATCGCAGGCGGTGCTCAAGCTTATCATCACCCGCGGCAGTGGCGGGCGCGGCTATCGTTACGCTGACGAGATCGGCGCGACACGTATTCTCTCAATTCATCCGTGGCCAGACTATCCCTCTCATTATTACCAGCAGGGCGCCACCCTTACCCTCTGTGAAACGCCACTTGGTATCAACCCGAGGCTAGCCGGTATCAAGCACCTCAATCGACTGGAACAGGTGCTGGCGCGCAATGAGTGGCGCGGCAGTGATATTCAGGAAGGGGTGATGTGCGATGTAGAGGGCAATGTGATCGAAGGGACAATGAGCAACCTTTTTATTATTGAAGGAGAGAGGCTGATCACCCCCGACCTTTCACTATGTGGCGTTGAAGGGGTGGTGCGTGAAGCGGTACTGGAGATTGCACGGCAATGTGCGATTCAGACCTCCATCGAATTGGTTAGCGTTGAGCGGCTCAAGGCTGCCTCAGCATGCTTTATCACCAATAGCCTGATTGGCCTATGGCCGGTACGGCGCCTGGATGATATAAACTATGCGCAGGGAGAGATCTCGCAGGATCTCATTCAGACTCTCAAGGCAGCGATCTAATTGCTGCAACAAGCTAACGACCGCCGATGATGAACGTACTTGGAAAACTGACCGGGATCACACTGCTGCTAGTCAGTTTTGTCGGCGGCTGGTTCATGCTGGAGTACCAGACCTTCAATCGGGCGTCGCTATCGAATACCATTCACCAGCCCGTCAACTACACTATAAAATCTGGTGCCAGCCTGATGAGTGTCGCCAGAGCGCTGCAACAGCAGGGCCTTCTGGAACATCCGCGTTACTGGGTGTGGCATGCTAAATGGGAAGGCAATGCAGACCAGATCAAGGCAGGAGAGTATGAGATCTCACCGCAGATGACGCCGCCACAGCTGCTACAGCTTTTTGTCTCCGGCAAGGTGATTGACTATACGTTAACAATCCCTGAGGGGTGGACCTTTCGTCAGATGCTCAAGGCGCTGCACCAGCACGACAAGATTAATAAGACACTATTGGATGGCAAAGGCAAGCTACTCGATAACGCTGCAATCATGACGCGCCTGCGGCTAGGCGACCTGCACCCCGAAGGGATGTTCTATCCAGACACCTACCACTTCGCCAGCAAGACTAGCGATGTCGAGTTCCTGCAACGCGCCTATCAGCAGATGCAGCAACGCCTTGAGGCGGAGTGGCAAAATCGCGCGCCCAACCTGCCGTACAAAAACAGTTATGAAGCGCTGATTATGGCATCGATTATCGAAAAGGAGACCGCCGTTGCAGAAGAGCGTGAACAGATCGCCGGAGTCTTTGTGCGCAGGCTCAATAAACGGATGCGTCTGCAGACCGATCCGACGGTGATCTATGGCCTCGGTGAAACCTTTGATGGCAACATCCGCCGCCGCGACCTGAAGGCGGAAAACCCCTATAACACCTATAAGATTAAAGGGCTGCCGCCAACCCCGATCGCGCTGCCAGGCGGCGATGCTATCTATGCGGCGCTGCATCCGGCGCCGGGCAGGGCGCTCTATTTTGTGTCGCGTGGTGACGGTACACACAAGTTTTCTGCGACCAACGAAGAGCATAACGCAGCGGTCCGAAAGTATCAGTTAAAAAAGAGATAACAGGGCAACATGAATAACAGAGCAGGGCGCGGCCGTTTCATCACCGTTGAAGGGACAGAAGGGGTTGGCAAGAGCAGCAACATGGCCTTCATCCAGCAGCAGCTGGAACTGGCCGGGATCGATGTGGTCGTCTCGCGAGAACCGGGTGGTACAACTCTAGGTGAAGAGATTCGTGAACTGCTGCTTGATCATCGCCACAGCGGCATGTGTTCCGATGCCGAACTGCTGCTGATGTTTGCCGCGCGCGCACAACATATCACCCAGCTGATCGAACCGGCACTCAGTAGCGGCCAATGGGTGCTATGTGACCGCTTCACAGACGCCACCTACGCCTACCAGGGCGGCGGGCGTGGGATCTCAAATGAGCGCATCGCCACCCTTGAACAGTGGGTGCAGGGTGAATTGCGACCCGATTACACAGTGCTGCTGGACCTGCCGGTTGAGGTCGGGCTGGCGCGTGCCGGCGCGCGTGGTGCCGCCGACCGTTTTGAGAAAGAGCAGCAGGCCTTTTTTGAACAGGTGCGCAACGTCTATCTGTTGCAGGCGGAAAGGGCCCCCGAGCAATATCGTATTATCGATGCCTCGCGCCCACTTGAAGAAGTACAGCTGCAACTGGGTGGTGTAATGAAAGCAATCATTAACGAGGCGAACGAGTGAGCGCACCGCTGCCGTGGCACAAGAGGCAGTGGGAGAGGCTGCTGGCTCGTATTGAAGGCGATAACCTGCCTCATGCGCTACTACTCGTCGGCAGACGCGGTATTGGCAAACTTCATCTTGCGCAACAGCTTGCCGATTTACTGCTCTGCAGCACAGATCAGTCGTCGCCCTGTGGCGAGTGCAAGGGGTGTCGCCTGATTGCCGTGGGGAACCACCCTGACTTCAAAATTGTGACGCCTCCGGAGGATAAGCGAGTCATCAACGTCGACCAGATTCGCGAGCTATCACACTATCTGTCGCTCACCGCACTGTATGACGGCTATCAGGTGGTGATCATCACACCAGCCGATCTGATGAATGTCAACGCCGCCAACAGCCTGCTAAAGACCCTTGAAGAGCCGCCGGCGAAGACACTGCTGATGCTGCTGAGCGATCGTCCTGCGTCACTGCCAGCTACCATTCGCAGCCGCTGTCAGCTGATCAATTTTGAAAAGCCAGCTCACGAAGAGGCGCTCGCCTGGTTAAACGAACAGCTGCCGGAACTCCCCTCGCAGCAGCATGAAACCTTGCTTGAACTGGCAGAGGGCGCGCCGCTCCGAGCTGCCGAAATGGCGACTAGTGGGAGTATTGCACAGCGCAGCGAAATGATCGAAGACCTTGAAAGGTTGACGACAGGGCGCTGTGATCCAATTGAAATTACTAAGAAATGGCTAAAGTTGGGGATGAAAGAATCGTTATACTGGGTATACGGATGGGTGGTTGATATGGTGCGTATGAAGGTGGCTAATCGCCCCCCACGCCTGGCCAATGGCGATATTGCGCAGCGTCTGGAGAATATTTCCGCCAATTATGAGCTAGCTCAGCTCTATAATCGGCTCGATCAGGTCAGCGAAGCGCTCAGATTGGCAGACAATACGGCGATCAATGCCGAATTGTTGCTTGAAGGGGTGTTGATAGGCTGGACACCACGACGTTAAGCCAGGACGAGAGCACCGTTTTCACTGGTCGTAATTTAGAAAGGATTGGATCACTACAACACCATGGCTGAAGAGAAGAAATCGAGACAGGGGATTTTATCTCTCGCAATCAAGGATAAGGGGGCGCTATATGCCGCCTACATGCCGTTCCTGCAGGGCGGCGGTATCTTCATTCCCTCAAATAAACCCTACAAGCTCGGCGATGAGGTCTTCATGCTGCTGACGCTGATGGACGAGACCGAAAAAATGCCGGTGGTCGGCCGCGTCGCGTGGATCAACCCAACCGGCGCCCAGGGGAATCGCGTCTCCGGCATCGGTGTGCAGTTTACCGACAAAGATGGCGAAGCGGTGCGCAACAAGATCGAAACCTATCTCGCCGGGGCGTTAAAATCGGATCGCATGACCCATACGATGTAGTTTCAGCCATCGCTGTAATCCAGCTATAATCCTCCTGCAAAAACTGTTTAAATAATCACCAACGCAGGAAATCCCCCAAATGTCTCTGATCGACTCACACTGTCACCTGGATCGGCTGGCACTCGATAAACTCGGCACAGACCTCGATGGCGTGCTTGAACAGGCGCTGCAAAACGGCGTTGATCAGATGTTATGCGTCTCGATTAATCTTGAAAACTTCCCTGAGGTACTGAGGTTATCCCACTGTTATGAAAATATATTTTCCTCGGTAGGCGTGCATCCGAGTGATGATGGTGAGGAACCCACACTGGAGCAGCTCGTTGCGCTCGCAGACGACCCAAAGATCATCGCCATCGGTGAGACCGGGCTCGATTATTTCTACAACGAGGGCGATCTTGAGTGGCAGCGTGAACGCTTCAGGATTCATATCCGTGCGGCTCGTGAAACCGGCAAACCGCTGATCATTCACACCCGAGATGCAGAGGCGGACACACTGGCGATCATGCGCGAAGAAGGCGCGGATCAAATTGGTGGTGTGATGCACTGTTTTACCGGCTCACTGGAGATGGCACAACAGTGCCTCGAGCTCGGTTTCTATATCTCGTTCTCAGGGATCGTCACATTCAGAAATGCCGATGTGCTGCGTGAGGTCGCAAAGAAGGTGCCGCAAGACCGTATGCTGATCGAGACCGATGCACCGTATCTGACCCCGGTCCCCAAAAGAGGCAAACCAAACCATCCCGCACTGGTGCGTCATGTGGCAGAACATATTGCCGAACAGCGCGGAGTGCCGTTTGAACAGATAGCTGAGGCGACCACCGCTAATTTTCAGCGTCTCTTTGGGACCCCTCCAGTTGTAAAGAATACCGCACATAACTTCGTATAATATATATTATGTTAAAT
>Ga0316207_10000740_pt1 | contig 46805 bp, 40 predicted proteins | sample 6weekpyrite_MG_FD_204943 | JGI IMG/M metagenome (GOLD analysis project Ga0316207, IMG submission 204943) | Microbial mat bacterial communities from mineral coupon in-situ incubated in ocean water Damariscotta River, Maine, United States -... | ecosystem: Environmental > Aquatic > Marine >... | reverse complement strand
GGTGGTTTCAGACCTTCGTAGGATGTGCTGAGGAACGAAGCGCATCATGCTGGACACGCGAACGATGCGCTTCGTTCCTCAGCACATCCTACTATTATATCTGGACACTCTCCTGGAGCTTTTATTTAGTTGTAGGTTCGCTACGAGCAGCCGGGGATTACCCCAATAGAGGTTCGTAAATATCCATGCAAAACGCACCTGATCTTTTTTCCTACCGCCAGTACTGGGCGAAACGCTTCGGCACCGCACCTGTGCTGCCCATGTCGAAAGAGGAGATGAACGAGCTCGGCTGGGATTCCTGCGATATTATTCTGGTCACCGGCGATGCCTATGTGGATCACCCCAGCTTCGGCATGGCCCTGATCGGTCGCCTGCTCGAAGCACAGGGCTTTCGCGTCGGCATCATTGCCCAGCCTGACTGGCGTGATACAGCCGAGTTTATGAAGCTGGGCAAACCCAACCTGTTTTTCGGCATCACCGCCGGCAATATGGATTCCATGGTCAACCGTTACACGTCGGATCGCCGCATTCGTCATGACGATGCCTATACACCGGATGGCGCAGGCGGCAAACGTCCCGATCGTTCGGTGGTAGTCTATGCCCAGCGTGTGCGCGAAGCCTGCAAGGGCGTGCCGGTAATCATCGGTGGCATCGAGGCCAGCCTGCGGCGCATCGCGCATTTTGATTACTGGTCGGAAAAAGTTCGCCGTTCAATCCTGCCGGATTCCAAGGCCGATATTCTGCTTTACGGCAACGCCGAACGCGCCATTGTCGAACTCGCCCACCGCCTGGCGCAAGGTGAAAAAATCGCGGACATTCGCGACATACGCGGCACTGCATTCATGACCACCGAGATTCCCGAGGACTGGGCGGTGATCGACTCCACCGACCTTGATCAGCCCGGGCGGATTGAAATGCACCCCAACCCCTACGCCGAGAAACCCGACTGCGCATCAACCGACGGCACACCATCCAACGTGGTTCAATTCAGCACCCATACTCGCAAACTGGATCGCAGTAAAACCGTGATCCGACTGCCCTCCTATGATCAGGTGCTCGAAGATCGGGTTTACTATGCGCATGCTTCGCGCGTGTTTCATCTGGAAACCAACCCCGGCAATGCGCGAGCGTTGATTCAGCAACATGGCAAACGTTATGTCTGGCTCAACCCACCGCCCGTTCCACTGAATACCGCCGAGCTGGATCGGCTGTACGAATTTCCCTATACCCGTAAACCGCACCCCGACTATGGCAGGGCAAAACTGCCGGCCTGGGAAATGATCCGTTTTTCCATCAACATCATGCGCGGCTGTTTTGGCGGCTGCACCTTTTGCTCTATCACCGAGCACGAAGGCCGCATTATCCAGAGCCGCAGTGAAGACTCCATTATTCATGAAATTGAAAACATCCGTGACACGGTGCCGGGCTTTACCGGAAATATCTCTGATCTGGGCGGGCCCACGGCCAATATGTATCGGCTAAAATGCAGGTCGGAAAAAATCGAAGCGGCCTGCCGGCGACTGTCCTGTGTCTATCCGGACATCTGCACCAATATGAGCACCGATCACCGGCCCCTGATCAAACTGTATCGACGGGCGCGCAAGATCCCCGGGGTCAAGCGCATCCTGATCGCCTCCGGCCTGCGTTATGATCTGGCCGTACAGTCGCCGGAGTATGTGAAAGAACTGGTTAGCCATCATGTCGGGGGCTATCTTAAAATCGCGCCCGAACATACCGAGACCGGTCCCTTAAGTAAAATGATGAAACCGAGCATCGGCGTGTATGGCAAGTTCAAACAGATGTTCGAAAAATACTCCCGGGAAGCCGGCAAGGAACAGTACCTGATACCCTATTTTATTTCCGCCCATCCCGGTACCACCGATGAGGACATGCTCAACCTCGCCCTCTGGTTGAAGCAGAACGACTTCCGCCTGGATCAGGTTCAGGGCTTCCTGCCGACACCGATGGCGATCGCTTCGGCCATGTATCACACCGGCAAGAACCCCCTGCGCAAGGTCAGCCGGGAATCGGAAAACGTCAGCAGTCCCAAAGGCATAAAACAGCGCCGTCTGCACAAGGCTTTTCTACGTTATCACGATGCCAACAACTGGCCGCTGCTGCGCGAGGCGCTGAAAAAAATGGGCCGCGCGAATCTGATTGGCAACGGCAAACGCCATCTGGTGCCCAGCTGGCAACCGCGTGGAACGGGTGAAAATAATGAGACTGAACGCAAAGTCGTGAAAACTAAAAATAAAGCTGCCGGTGGAAAACGCCAAAGCCCACAGCATAAAAACACGGCACGCAAAAAGACTACCCGGAAAAAGCACACTAACCGTCGGCAACGTTCCTGAATAAAAATACAGGTAGGTTGCGGCTGAGCCCTGAAGAATGAAGGGCGAAGCCCAACATCGCACATTGATGTGTTGGGCTTCGCTTCGCTCAGCCGCAACCTACATTTGATAAGCTTCCCTTTGGCTGCAATAATCAGGCACTTATCCCGATCACGGACAACACTTTTTTCATGACCCCCGAGCAATACTGTCAGGACAAGGCCGCCGGCAGCGGTTCCAGTTTCTATTACAGTTTTATGGCGCTGAACAAAAACCAGCGCAAGGCCATTATTGCCCTGTATGCGTTCTGTCGTGAAGTCGATGACGTTGTCGACAATCCCGGCGAGGATCAGATCAAGGCCATCAAGCTACAATGGTGGCGCGATGAAATCAGTCGTCTGTTTGATGGCCGGGCGCAACACCCCGTCACCCGTGCGCTGACACCCGTGCTTGGACAGTTCGATCTGCCGAAAGAGTATTTTCTGGAAATCATCGATGGCATGGAAATGGATCTCCACAACCACCGTTATGACAGTTTCAAATCCCTGAACCTGTACTGTTACCGAGTTGCCGGCGTCGTCGGTCTGATGGCGGCGGAAATTTTCGGTTACACAGATCGACATACGCTGAAATATGCGCGCGACCTGGGCACGGCCTTTCAGCTCACTAACATCCTGCGCGACGTGCATGAGGATGCGCAACGAGGACGCATCTATTTGCCGAATGAGGATCTGCAACGGTTTTCAGTCACTGAAGAGGACATTCTTGCCGGCCGTGCTTCGGGCAATTTTCAGCAGCTTATGCAGTTCGAATGTGAACGGGCCCAACAGTATTATCGCAGCGCCTTTGCACACCTGCCTGAGCAGGATCGTTATAAACAGCGTTGCGGTCTGATTATGGCCGCCATCTATCATGCGGTACTGGATAAGATGGAGAAAAACCACTTCCCACCCAACAGCCGGATGCGCCTGTCTAGCGGCCACAAACTCTGGCTGGCCCTGCGCACCTGGCTCAGGGAATGGCGCCGTCATCACCGGCTCAGTGATGGCTGAGCCTGATTCAGCCGCAACAAAACCTGTTCTGATCGTCGGCGGCGGCTGGGCGGGACTGGCCAGCGCCGTCAAACTAAGCAAAAAGGGCCATGCCGTAACCCTGCTGGAATCCGCCCGCCAGCCCGGCGGCCGGGCGCGACGGGTCGCGTTTGAAACCGGCACAGATGAAAAGATTACAGCCGATAATGGCCAGCATCTGCTGATTGGCGCCTACCACTGCATCCTCGAACTGCTGGATGACGTCGGTATAAATGTCCAGCAAAGCCTGCTGCGCCAAAGCCTGAATCTGACCCTGCATAGCCTGCATAGCAACGGCCTGAAATTAAAAACACCGAAACTGCCCGCCCCCCTGCATTTACTGTTCGCCCTGCTGACAGCCCGCGGCCTGAGCATGCCTGACCGCACTGCGGCCCTGCGTTTTGGCCTCGCCCTGTTTCGTGGCAAGCTGTTCACAGAAACCGATATGAGTGTTGCCAAATTGCTGCGACAGCAGAAACAGACAGGCCGGCTTGTCGATGCCTTCTGGGAACCCCTGTGTCTGGCCATGCTCAACACCCCCCTGCAGGAGGCTTCCGCCACGGTTTTTCTGCGCGTGCTCAGCGATGCCTTCCTCAGGCAGCGCCGGGACGCCGATCTGCTGTTTCCCCGTCAGGACCTGGGTGCGCTGTTTCCCGAACCGGCCATGCACTACATCGAACAACGGGGTGGCCACGTGCATCTGGGCATGCGCGTCTCTTCACTGAAAATAGAAAACGGCGAAATCTGCGGCGTTCATGTCGACGATACCTTTATCCCTGCTCAGCAGCTGGTGCTGGCCACCTCGGTGCATGCGACCCTTGCCCTGATTCAGGGACAGGACGAACTTGCCCAACTGCATTCAAAGCTTGCACAGTTTCATTTCCAGCCGGTGACCACGGTTTACCTGCGATATCCTCCTGAGGTGCAGCTGTCCCAGCCCATGCAGGGTCTCATCGATGGCTGTGGAGAGTGGCTTTTCGATCGCCGCCACAGCAATCAGCCCGGCATGATCGCGGTGGTCATCAGCAGTCATGGTCCGCATATGGACGAGTCCAAAGACAAACTGGGAAACAGAATTGCCACCGAACTCGCCCGGCTTTTCCCCCGCTGGCCCGCGCCGAAAGCGCAGTTTGTCATCCGGGAAAAACGCGCCACCTTTTCGAGCTGCGTCAACATCAATCAGCTTCGGCCTGAGAATCATACGCCGGTTAAGGGCTTATGGCTGGCGGGGGACTACACGAACAACGGTTATCCGGCAACACTCGAAGGCGCGGTGCGAAGTGGTGTACAATGCGCGGCTTTGATAGATGACGAAACCCATTAATGAGCCATCCATGCTGAAACAGATCCCAGAAAATTACCAACCCGCCCCCAACCTGCTTGAAGGTAGAACCATCCTGATCACCGGTGCGGGCGACGGCATTGGCGCTGCCGCAGCGCGTACCTATGCGGCCCACGGGGCCACGGTCATTATGCTCGGGCGCACGGTGAAAAAACTGGAACATGTCTATGATCAGATCGTCAAAGCCGGTCATCCCCAGCCGGCTATCTATCCGATGGATCTCGAAGGCGCCAGAGACAGCGACTATTTTGAGCTGGCTGACAACATAGATAAGGAATTTTCATGCCTCGACGGCCTGTTGCACAATGCGGCACGACTGGACTCGCTGATGCCGCTGGAACAGTACAATCTGAAAATCTGGGCGCGGCTCATGCAGGTCAACCTGACCGCGCCCTTTCTGCTCACCCATGCCTGTCTGCCGCTACTGAAAAAATCCGCTGATGCTTCGGTGATGTTCACCTCATCACGCGTTGCCCATCATGGCCGCGCCTACTGGGGCGCCTATGGCGTAACCAAGGCCGGCTGCGACAACCTCATGCAGATACTGGCTGATGAAGTGGAGAACCATACCAATATCCGCGCCAACAGCATCGATCCCGGCGCGGTGCGCACGCGCATACGACGCCAGGCCTACCCGGCTGAAGACGCCAGTCTGCTACCTGTGCCTGAAGATGTCATGCCCGCCTACCTGTATCTGATGGGGCCGGACAGCAGGGAATACACGGGCGAGATTTTTTCGGTGCAATAATTAGCGTGGGGGCGGAATGATGTTGGGCGACCGAGGGAAGTGCCTGTTGGGCTTCGCGTTGCTCAGCGCCAACCTACGGTTATTGATGGATTGCGTAGGTTGGCGCTGAGCAACGCGAAGCCCAACAACCCAACATTGCGCGACGTTCAACGAGCCTTTATTTCCAGAGATCCACATGCACGCCCTGCGCTTCAAGGCGCTCGGCGCGGTCGGAAATATAGCGCTGGAATTCCGGCCAGTTTTTATAGGCGCCTGAGGCGACATAGTCCATTACCGACTGGATATGGAACGACTTGAGCCAGGCTTCGGTGCGAATGACTTCCCCATTACCATCATAGAACAGCATGCTGGGAACGTAGCCGACATTCAGCGCCTGCGCCAGTTCTTTTGCCGTGGTCTTTTTGCCCTGTAAGTCGATCACCGGTGTGTCTGCCCACATATCCAGACGTACTATATTAAAACGTTTCAGCTGCGCCCGGGTTTCCCTGCGTTTGAAAATATCTCCGTGCAGTTCGTCGCAGTCCCGGCACTGTTTCTGCTCAAACAGCAGCAGCAGGGGTTTACCGCTGCGGTTCAGGCTTTGCAGATTGTAGGGCGGTTTGAGGAAAAAATCTTCCTCATGCAGCTTTCCGCTTGCCGGTGAGGCGGCAACTTTTTGCAGGTAATCACGAAAAGCGAGCTTGCTTTCCATCTTCCGGCCGGCATAATCCAGCGCCGCTTCCAGTTTATGCGGCGCAAAATAGCCATTGATGCGTAGCGCTACCTGACCTTTTTCCGTCAACAACAGCAGGGTTGGAGTAAACATTACTCGCGCCGCTTGGGCGAACTGCTTTTCTGTCACCCTGTTGCCGGCGAGATCGGTCACCTCCCGATCCCCCCACATATTGATGGCGATCACATCGAAGTATTTACGTGTCTTATCGACAATGCTGCGCTGGGTAAAATTGTCCTGTATCAGCTTCGCACAGTAAGGACAGCCATCCTGGTAGAAATACAGCATTACCCGCCGCCCGTTTGCAGCCGCCTCGTTGATATCATCACGAATATCGAGGAAGGAATTCTTGAACCAGGCCGGTTTTTCCACATAGCCTGGGTTCACCAACCCGGGCTCCATCACATTTTCCGCTGCACTAGCAGCAAGGGGATTAAAACTGAGACAAAATGCCAGCAGCAGGGTGGCGGATTTCACTAACATGGGAAACTCCAGTAAGGGTTTATGGTCGTACTATATAGCGTAAGTCTGCCATGCTCAGCAAATAGTTCCCGACGAAATAACTGCAGATTAAAGTGATCAGCACGCCATATTTTTGACATTTGGATGAAACGTGAACAACAACCATCTTATCTTATTGTTTTATATGGATAATTTATTTTTATCGATTTGGCACGTAAATCGCATATTTCAGATTGTCGTCAACACAAAGGTTCGTGGCTATGGCCGTTTATACATATCCTAACAAGCAGGAACAGCAGGTAGCTGCTCCTGTCACCGGTGCGGAACAGCTGGGCATCGCCCCAACAGAGCTACAGCACACGCTGAAACTGGCAGGTTTACTGCAGACTTCGCTTGAAATCGGAACAATCCTGGGATTCTTCATCGATGCCCTGCAGGAAAAAGTAGAATTCGATGGCGTACATTTCGAATACTCGCCTCTGTTGATTGAACACAAATTTGGCCTGAAAAAACGGCATACCTGTTCCTACCGGCTGAAACTTGCCGGTGAGTTTCTGGGTGAACTGGAATTCAGTCGCCGCCATCGCTTTGCTCAGCAGGAAATGGAACAGCTGGAGAATTTGCTCTGTCAGTTGATCTACCCTCTGCGTAACGCCATCTGGTACCAGCAGGCCGTGACCTCCGCCCAGTTCGATCCCCTGACCGGCATCAAGAATCGCGCCTCACTGGATCAAACCCTGGCGCGTGAAGTCGATCTGGCGCACCGCAACAAAACGCCCCTGTCTCTGATCGTCGCCGATATTGATCACTTCAAGAAAATCAATGACAAATTCGGTCATAGCGCCGGGGATGAAATCCTCAAGGCCTTCGCCAACTGCATTGATGAGAACCTGCGCGCCAGTGACATCGTCTTCCGCTATGGCGGCGAGGAATTCGTGATCCTGCTAACCGGCACCGATGGCCGTAGCGCCCGCGCTGTCGCGAATCGTATTCGCAAAGCCATTGAAAGCTTTGCTTTCCATTGCAATAGCAGCAGCAATGATGATTGCAGTGAAGTGCCCCTGACCGCCAGTCTGGGTTCCGCCAGCCTGACCGCCAAGGACACCGTCGACTCCCTGTTCGAGAAGGCTGACAAGGCGCTGTACCATGCCAAGGAAGCCGGGCGTAATCAGGTCGTCAGTTTTCAGTCAATGATAAAAACAGCCTGAAACAGAGCATTAAGCGGAGCTTTTTTGAACCAGGTCACAGGGAATCCCGAGAACCACGGCTGGAAGCCGCTATAATATTGAGTATACCTTTAAACCTCAGGCTAAGCCCGTATGGATTATCTCGGACAACTGGAAAAAATACTCGAATCTAAATACCGTCTGCTCACCATGGAGACCTACGACACGGATCGGGTGGTTGAACTGTTTACCCAATTGAGCCGTTTCAGTAACAAAGCTTTCTATATGAGTCAGCCCAATGCCGGTATGCACCGACTGGGCGCTGCACATATCATCATTCCCCGCACCCAGACCGCCAGGGATCAACTCGATCATATTGAGAATACCCGCCACTTTGGCATCTATATTCTGCGCGACTTCAACTACGCACTGGATGATAAAAAAATCATCGCCCAACTCAAGAGTATTGCGACCAGCCCCGAGGCCAAGGTCATCATTTTCCTGAGCGAATTCGTGGATCTGCCCAGGGAACTCAAACCCTACACCATGCGCTCCAAGCATCAGCTCAAGCACGCTATCTGACAGCACACACACAAAATTGATGGGTTTCGCTTCGCTCTACCCAGCCTACTCTACTATTTATAACCATCACTTATCCCGCATACTCTGCGCTGAATGCGCCTTTCTGCAAAATGCACGAAATATTATTTCCGAAGTAACTAAAGTCGACAATCTCTGCTGTCGATAATAATCCTGACAGCCGAAATCAGGTTAATTGGAACCGATCTTGCGCTAAATAAAAGTTCCGAATTCCTGTCCCGTTTAGTGGTGATTTTAGACCTTTGCAGGATGTGCAGAGGAACGAAGCGCATCATTCCAGGCTATGCCGCAAATAAAATGAATATTCGAAGCCGTTTTCTCATCGCCATTGTCAGCATCGCCCTGGTTGTCCTGCTGCTATTCGGCAGCATTGCCTATCACATTGCCAAAGACACATCGGAGCAAAAAGAAGTCGCCATCCTGCAGGAAGATATCAAACATGCGGCGGATGTCTTATCGCTACAGAAGAATAACGAAGAGTATCTCAATTTTCTGCGCCAGTTACACGGCCCCCATGCCTATGTATTTGTCTTTCGTAATCTGAATGGTAATGTGATTCCCTCTAAACTTTCCATCCTTCCTTCTGACGCGGATATAGCCCAACTGCTTGCCGAGATTGACCCACCTGCTGCATCGCCCCACAGTGGCGTCATTGACATCAATGCGCAACGCTACCCCTGGGCATCCGCGCCACTGGCAAACAGTGATGTTGAACTACTGATGATACATCGGCCTGAGATAGCCGTTACACCAATTTTAGAAACCGTCGCGGCACGCCTGATTATCGCAGGTATTATTGTTATCTGGATTGCAGTCTGGGCGGCCTTAATTCTGGCGTCGATCATTTCCAGGCGTATCCAGGCGCATAATGCTGAACTTCAACATCGTGCTTCACATGATGATCTGACACAGTTACCTAATCGTTCACTGCTGCACCAGCGCACGGAAAAAGCACTTGCCGCCGCCTCACTCCAGGATCAGGAACTGGCGCTACTGGTAATGGATCTGGATCGCTTTAAGGAAATCAACGACACTCTGGGACATCATGTTGGTGATGAACTGCTTATGCAGGTCAGCCACAGAATTTCAGCTGTCTTACGTGACAGCGATACTGTTGCGCGTCTGGGAGGGGATGAATTTGCCCTGCTTCTGCCCAATACTAACGTTGAAAACGCCATTGCCTGTGTCGAAAGAATATCCCAGGCGCTGAACAAGCCCTTTAACATCAGCCAGCAGGAAATCACTGCCAGCTTCAGCATAGGTATCGCCATGTTCCCTCAACATGGCAAAGATCTGGAAAGCCTGTTGAAATACGCCGATATCGCTATGTATCAGGCCAAACAGAATGGCGCAGGTTACAGCGTATATGACGCCGAACATGATTCATACACAGTACAACGCTTAAGCCTGGCGCGCGAGCTGCGTGCGGCAATCGAGGAAAACCAGTTAACCCTCTATTACCAGCCTAAAATTGATATACCAACAGGCAAGGTCAACGGTGTGGAAGCGCTGGTTCGCTGGCAGCATCCTGAGCAGGGGATTATTCCACCAGACGAATTCATCGGCATTGCTGAACAAAATGGCCTGATCGATTCATTGACATACTGGGTTATCGAGTCGGCTATTAAACAATGCCGTGCCTGGGGTGAATCCGGCATAAATATAAAAATAGCCATCAATCTTTCCGCTCGTAATCTACATAACACCAGCTTGCCTGGCTGGATAAAAGGCCGGCTTAAACAATATGGGCTGGCAGCAGATATGCTGGAAATGGAACTAACTGAAAATGCCATCATGGTTGATATCAATTGTGCAACGCGCGTCCTTGACCAGCTAGCCAGGCTGGGCATTCCGCTGTCGATTGATGATTTTGGCACGGGTATGTCATCACTCGCCTACCTCAGCCGTCTGCCAGTCAGCAAACTAAAAATCGACCGTTCCTTTGTTATAAACATGATGAATAACGAAAATAACCATCTGATTGTACGCTCAACCATCGATCTGGCGCATAACCTGGGTTATCAGGTTGTTGCCGAAGGCGTCGAAACCATCGAAGCATTAAATTTATTGAAGCAACTTTCCTGTGACTGTGCCCAGGGTTATTTCTTCACACCTCCCCTGCCGGTAGAAAAGTTTGAAGCCTGGATTAAAGACAACGGCTGGGAAATCCTTTCCACTCCAGCCACATCAATTTATTCTCACTCTGACGAATCCGATAAAAAACTGAACTTCAACTGAGCATTAGCACAATAACCTGCCAGGATGCAGATCATTAGCTTTGGTAAACTGTTGCGGCAAAGACTTGTGGATGTTACCGTTCAGGGAAATTACTGAACGAGTCAGATCATGCAGAATCGAACGTTCCTTAAATTATTTCTACCATCCCTTGCGGGTATTCTACTTGTGTCTGCTTCCCTGCCTGCCAATGCCGGGCCATTTGACAAAGGTTCAATCCGTGGCACCGTTCTGCTGGGTTCCGGCCGGGCATTCGGTGATAACTATACGATTCTGGGCGTGGGTATTGGTTACTATGTTATTGATGGTCTGGAACTGGGTATTGACGCCGAAACATGGATGGGCGGGACGCCATCTATCAACCAGATCAGCCCCTCCGTACGTTATGTTTTTAGAAACCGTTCCGGCGTCAGTCCTTATTTCGGCGCTTTCTACCGTAAAACCTATATTGAAAACCTCAGGGATTTAACCGCAAGTGGCTATCGTCTTGGCGCTTACATCAATACCCGCTCCAATGTTTATATGGGCGCCGGTGTGGTCTTTATCAATTACAGTGATTGCTCAACAACCATCTATAACTCCTGCTCAGATACCTATCCCGAAGTCACCCTTGGTTTTGTATTCTAAAAAAGATATATAGATATTAATAACCTACCCCGCAAGCAGGCGGGGTATTAATTGTAGGTTCGCCTTCTACCCTGCGGGCACCATGCGGCGAACATGTGCGGCTGAAGCCGCACCTACCTGCAAGCAGCGGGGTATTAATTGTAGGTTGGGCTGAGTGAGACCAGAACCCTGTGAAGCAGGTTCAGGAAATCCATAATGAAGCCCGAAGGGATTCTATGCGAAACGAAGCCCAACAGAGCCTCGTTCGATATTCTGTTGGGCTTCATTTTATTCAGCCCAACCTACAGTTTCACTCAGCGCATCCTTGCTATGAGCTAATCAGGCGAGCAGTTTTTTTTGATATAAACAGCAAGAAAACTGCCCCAGGGCAATGATGAAGGTAGTAGCCGTTCCAGTATTTTCGCCCCCATGCCGGCACCCGGCATAAATACTGCTGTCGCTGGTTTTACCACGGCCGGCTTCGGTGAAAGAATTTCAATCCATTTTATGACATTATCCAGGCTATCCCAACGCGCACCTCGATAGGCGCCCCTGCCCTGTTTCTGCCGGTAGAGAAGGCTGCGACGATTCAGCAAACCAAGCAGCACCCCCCTGTGCGCCACCCGCCACATTTCCATCAATGCTTTTTCCGGTTCAGCAATAAAACAGAGGCTGGTAATAGCTGAGCAATATGCAAAACTGTCATCCGCAAAGGGCAGCGACTCGGCCATGCCCTGCAGGTAATTCGGTCCTGTATCCTTTTTTGCCGCATAACGGATCGCTGACGCATCCGGATCAAGCCCCGTGGTCTTCAGACCCGCTGCGGCAAAGCGCCGGGTGAAATAGCCCGTGCCACAGCCCACATCCAGCAGGCTCTCGTTTATTCTGATGCTTGTTGCCGTATTTATATTAGCCTGTAGCAGTCGCATTAAGAGGGCGAATTCAGTCGACCCGATCCAGTGTCCTCGTGGACTGTGATACCAGGCCTCATAGGCATCAACATCCACCAACTCTCTCCGTTACAGAATGTTTGCAGCAAAAATTGCAAGCCCGGCCGCAACCGGCAGGGTTATCAACCAGGCGAACAGAATAGATTTCAGCGCATCCCCCTGCTGCGGTTTGACACGATCGTACCAACGTATACCCAGCAGAGAGCCAGTGCTCACATGGGTGGTGGATACCGGAATCCCTAAAGGTGAGGCCAGCAGCACCAGCATGGAAGTGCCCACGTTGGCGGTCAGGCCCTGACTGGCATCCATTGGCACCACCCGATGCGCTAATATATTCAACACGCGCAAACCACCCAGAAGTGAACCCGCCGTCATCACCAAAGTCACCAGAAGAATCGGCCCACTGCTGCCGGTTCCCAATTGTCCGCTCAGTTCCGGTGAAAGCGACGTAATCAAAATCAGAAATGCCGCTATTTTTGGCACATCATTCAGACCACGCGCAAAGCTGGTCAGACCGCTGGAAAACCAGTGCAGGGCAACCCAGGTTTTACCTCGCCAGGACAGCCGTTGCCGTTTCCCCTCCCTGGCCGCGACTTTGTTGTCCTCTCCATTCTCACAGGTAAACGGATTCTGTCGCCATTCATCCTCCTCACAACAGCCCGGCGTCCAGCCGGGAATCCGTCGGGCCAGATAGCGCGCCAATAGCAACAGGCTGGCGCACAAAACCACAGCAATCAATGGACTGAGCAAAAGCGGCAACAGCGCTTTCCGGGTTACTGCATCCATCTGTAAACCGCTAAAACCCGCCACCGCCCAGACCGCGCCCACGACGCCACCTAACAGCGCGTGGGTGGTGGAAACCGGCCAGCCCAGACGGGTGGCGATAAATACCCAGCCTGCCGCCCCCACCAGCGTACTGGCGATAAAACGCAGATCAACAATAAAACCAGAATCCAGGAAGGCGCTGCTGAATGTTTTGATTAACGCGGCCCCCCACAACAGCGCCACCAGCCCGCCCAGCGCCGTGCAAAACGTTCCCCACAGAACCGCAGCCCGTGCATTAGCGCTGCCATTCCCCACCAGGGTTGCAATACCTTTGGAGATATCATTGGCGCCATTCGACCAGGCCAGAACCAATACCAGCACCACCCCCATGACCGTCATCAGCTCAATATTCATTTGTTATTTTTCCATTTATTTGCTTCTTTAAAAATATTTTTAACCGCAGAGGACATGACCAGAGCAAAGCGTAGAAAATGCCGACCGAAACTCGCGAAGCGAGGTTCTCACGGTGCAAAGAGCGCAAAGGTTTTTTTAGCCATACGAGGTGTACGTGTAACCAAAAATATAAGCTTTTCTTTGCGAACCTCTGCGTCCTTTGCGGTAAAAAATATTCAATCCGGGCTATGGATACATACAAAACACGTCTGCTGGTTAGCCTTGTAGGGTGGGCACGATTTTTGTGCCCACGCGTTATCGCGTCGCCCAGCATCCAATCCAGGCTATAATAAAAGACACGCCTGCCTGCTGATATCTTACAGATACTTGCTCAAGGTTCGGAAACAAATCAGAATAGCCCGGCTACTCTGGTTTCGCCTTACCATCGACCCCGGCCGGAGTGCAGGCCTTTTGTTTTCCATTCGCAGATTCTATCCGCATCAGTTCACTGATAGCCCCCTTGATCCGCAGAAGATCTCCATCCAGGGCCGGCTGACCATACCACCACTGGTAATCCGGCGACTGATGGGCAATACCCAGATAAACATTTTTCAGATGCAATTGCATTTTTTGATATTGATTTTCAGCTGCATCCAGTTCTTCGGCGTTATATTCTTCCCGCGCATGTAGCAGCAGGTTCTTCGCCTCCCTGACTTTCATGCGCGCAATCGCCAGCATTTTTTCGCCATTTTCAAACAGGTGAGTAAGATAGCGCGGCGCATGACAATCCTGGCAGACCCTGCGCGTAGCATCCTGCACAGATTTTACTTCTCCAGTATCTTCTCGCAACAGATCCGGATCACGCACAGCGGCGGAAACATTATGTTCACCGGCATGCATGTGGCAATAGGCGCAACCCGGGGTGCGATAATTAGCCTGCGTCAGCGGCTGTGTCCAGTCCCATTCCTTTTTCTCAAGTTTTAATATCAATCCATGTTTGGAGCTGGCGTAACTGTGCACCGTCGGCTCATCCCTGCCACCATGACAACCAGTACAGGTTTCATCCTGACGCGCTTTTATGGCAGCACCATTATGTGAATTGCCGTGACAGGCTATACAATCCGCCAGCGGTTTATTTTTACCATGAACACTGGCCCGCCATGCTTTGACCAGTTCATTGTCCTGCTTTTCATGACAGCTTATACAGGTAGAATTATCAAAAGAACCACTCGGTTCTGAATCAGCAACAGTCACACTGCCGGTGACAATAAACAGAACCCATCCAACAACCATGCGCAAGTTCCTCGCCCCTCGTCCCTCGTCCCTCGTCACTGGCCCTTGCATTAGTTATGCTCCCGATTGTAATCCGTATATTCACCCTGTTTCCAGAAAGCTTCGGCCTCGGGCTTAATTCCGGCCGCCTTTTCCGCCTCATTCAGCGTGCGCAGGGCATTGGCATTGCGGCGGATATTTTCCAGCGCGGCATCCATCGCCGCATGGCCCCTGTGAACAAATGCCGGGTCGCCATGCGCCGCACCCTTGTACGCGCCGAGATTGTCGAAGTACCACATTTCAAAATAATCCCGCTCAATTGGAGAAACATTATAAAAAGCCGAAGCCTGGCCTTCGAAGAAACCAATCCTTTCCATTTTCAGAAATGTATCATCAGAATCGCCAGGATAGGGTGGTCGTTGCTTTGCCATGGGGTGCAACTGTTTTTTATCTCGCAGATCCTTTAATATTTTCTCGGCTGCATAGAGTTTTTTCCAGGCGCGTTTTCTTTCTGCATCCATTTCAGAAAGTTTCTGTCTGGCCCAATCGGACTCGTGACAGTCACTGCAGAGTTTCACCCATTTATCCCGTTTCACCTGATTGCCGGAAGTCAGCGGATTGACTTGTTTGATACCAAACTTCCAGATGGATTTATCCGCCACCTGATGTTTGCCCCTGTCTATATGGCAATAAGCGCAGGTCGGTGCTTTGTAATTTCCCTTACGCAGAGGCTTCGACCAGTCCCAGTCATCGCCTTCCGCCAGATAGATCTGCCCGTGCGCCGAGGCAAAATAGGTTTCATCATCCGGATGGGGCGGGCCGCTGTGACAGGTAATACAGGCTTCAGGACGACGCGCTTCCGCCGCATTGAAACGATGTCGGGTATGGCAGGAGTCACACTTGGTCGCAATCGAATGACATTGCAGACAGGCGGTCACCTCGGCCTTGGGCTTATCGACAAAATGCTTTGCATCCAGCGCCCGTTCCATCGCCAGCGCATGGGAAGGAAAACCATAACGTTTTTCATCATTGAAATCAGCATGCTGTGTAGTATGGCAACTGCCACAGATCTCTGGCGTAGGCAGGTGCAGCTTCTGATGATCATTACCATGGCAGGCCGTACAGTAAACGGTTTCCTGCGCCTGCGAATGACGGCTCTTGCGCCAGTCATTGACAATACCGGGCGTCACGGCCTCATGACAGGCGACACACTCCTCGCCTTTGAATACGCCGGTCATGGTCTGCACTGATTCATAAAAATCATCGGGATTCCAGTAGGCAAAGACAGCCTCAGGCAACCAGTCACGCGAATACAGACCCGCACCTGCGCCGCTCTTGCTCCAGTTGACATAATAAAAACCAGCCGGCACCGCGATCAGGGCGATAATGACAGGGATCCAGACATAACGTACTTTCTTTTCTTTCATGCGCGCCCCTTCCACCAGCGAATAAAACCCAGCAGCAGAAACAGGAATACACCAGCCCATAACAACCAGAATCCTCCACCTTCCGCTCCCTGCCGAGTGGTGGCAATTACCTGTTCAGCATTTTCCGCAAGCATCATGTGATCACGGGTGTGGTGCGCCCATGACGATGGAGACAGAAATGATAACGTGACGATTAATTTTCTCATACAACTTCGATATAAATACAAATCCGATAAACATGTAGGTTGGGCTGAGTAAAACGAAGCCCAACAGTAATGGCTTTTAAATCTCACCCATGTTGGGCTTCGTTTCCCATAGAATCCCTTCGGGCTTCATTATGGATTTCCTGAACCTGCTTCACAGGATTCTGGTCTCACTCAGCCCAACCTACGGCTTTTTTGATCTTCTGCACAGGCTGAAAACTTTTAAGAACACCCTCTGCCGCACGTCGCCCTGCAGCAATTGCGGTGACCACCAGATCCGGTCCATGAGTGTTATCACCACCGGCATAAATTTTCGCATGGGAAGTCCGTCCCTGTGCATCAATCTGAATAAGGCCATGCTCATCCGTTTTTACACCCAGTGGCGCCAACCAGGATGGCGTCTGTGCAACCTGCCCGATAGCAAGGATTAAAGCATCACAATCCAGGCTTATTTGCGCAGAAGCATCATCAACCTTGCCAAAACGTACAGCCCTGATCTGATCCTCACCCATGACTTCAAGTGGCGAATATTCAAATACAAACTGCACGCCTTCCTCACTCGCCGCCTGCCGTTCTTCAGGCGAGGCTCGCATCGCATCCCCCGTCCCCCGGTAGATGACAGTCACGCTTTTCGCCGCCTGACGGATGGCCGAGCGGGCGCAGTCCATGGCGCTGTCACCGCCCCCCAGCACCAGCACCCGTTTGGCCGCCATAGCCTCACCGCCGGCTTCACGATTTACTTCGGCAAGATAATCCAGTGCATTGCAGACGCCCTCGAGATGACATCCCGGTATCTCCAGCGTCCGTGATTTCTGCGCACCCAGACCAAGAAAAACAGCATCATGACTGCTCACCAGTCTCTCTATTAGCACCCCATCGGCTTCAACACCTAAATGAAAATGCACTCCGCCCTGTTCAAGCAACGCATGACGGCGCATGAGAATAGATTTCTCCAGCTTGAAAGGCGGCACCGCAGTGGCCATCAGGCCACCTGCAACCATTTCCCGATCAAATACCGTCACTTCACACCCCGCCCTGTTCAGTTGATCCGCGCAGGCCAGTCCGGCAGGGCCTGCACCGATAACGGCGATACGTCTGGCTTTATGTTTGCCTGACTGCTTTGTTGGTCGCCAGTCCAGTGCAAAGGCTTCGTCAGTAATGAAACGTTCCGCCATACCAATAGTAACCGCACCATCTTCTTCTTTGGCTTTGGTGCAACTCCCTTCACAGAGACGATGCTGGGGACAGAGGCGGCCGCAAATTTCAGGCAGGTTGCTGGTACCGTGTGAGATCTCAGCCGCCGTTTTTATATCACCGGCAACAACGGCTTCAAGCCACTCAGGGATACGGTTGGACAACGGGCAGGCATTCGTGCATCCCGGTACGCCGCAGTCCAGACAACGCGCCGCCTGCTTCTGAATCTGCGCAAGCACAGGCGGCAGGCTTATTTCCTTCCAGTCTTGCCGACGCTCGGCAGCAGGCCGGTAGCCGCTCTCCTGCCGTTCTATTTTTTCTGTAACTTTTCGTTTTAACAAATAACTGGCATTCTGTTTCAGCGCAGGCCGGAATACATTGCGCACATCACGCACTTCCAGCGCATCGGTCGGGCAGGACACGACGCAGCGGGCACAGCCCATGCAATCTTCCAGCGCCGTGACACGCCCGGCATCCCGGCCCTGTCGCCATACCGGGATCCCCATATCACAGACCTGTTCACAACGCTGGCAATCGATACATTTATCTGTGTCCATATTGATACCATAAAAACCGGCATGATTAAGCAGGCCAAAGGTGGCCCCGTAAGGACAGAGATAACGGCAGTAAAACCGATTGCCGACAATGGGGGCAATGAAGAACGTACCGAAATAGGTCATCGCAACGATAAGATAAAACCCGCCGACAAAACTCACCGTCCAGGAATTGGGCGGGAACTGGGTAACCACCATTACGCCGACATAATAAACAAAGAAAAACCATTTGGAGTGGCGCAACTTCCAGCTCCAGTCGGAGCGCAGGGTGCGATCCCGAAAGGCAAAACCCACGGTTTCACGCACACCGACACAGGGACAGTTAAAGCCACAGATAATGCGCCGACCAAACAGAAACACGGCAGCCAGAATTAGAAAAAAGGTAATCGTCCCCGGCACATGCAGGGAAGGAAACACCGGCTGCGCCCAGAGAAAGCCCACATAGGGCTCATACATCGGATACAACCACGGGATCAGCCACCAGAATACGGTAACCATGAAAACCAGAATCATCAGTCGTTTGCGGGTATAGGCGTTTTTCTCCGCCATGATGCGCCAGAGTCCGAAGCCCATGATAATGGCATATTCAGTATAGCGGTTAAGCCAGATGGGATTATCAAACCAGAACAGCCAGGTTTCATTCAGCCAGCCTGCAAAGGCCAGAGTAAACGCCGCCATACTCAAAAGCTGAACCGGCAGGCTGTAGCGTGCAGGCATGAGATCCTGTTGCGTGCTATTAACGACGCGGGGGTTGTGAGTCAGGATATTATCAACTTGCATTGCCATACCTTAATCTAATATAAAAATATTTCACCACAGCGAACACGGAGTATTGTAGGTTGAGCTGAGCGATAACGATGCTCAACAACCGATGTTGGGCTTCGTACCTCAGCCCAATCTACATTCGTTGAATCTTTAAAATATTTTTCACCGCAGAGGACGCAAAGAGCGCAAAGATTTTCTTTGCGAACCTCTGCACCGTGAGAACCTCGCTTTGCGAGTTTCATTCGGCATTTCCTGCGCTTTGCTCCGATCACGTCCTCTGCGGTAAAAAAATATTTACCAAATTCATCCTACGCAACCGGGTAGTATTGCAGGTTAGGCTGAGCAACAGCGATGCCCAACAACCGCTATTGGGCTTCGTCCCTCAGCCCAACCTGCCTTATTCCATCTGTTTGATCGGATAGCCCTGTTTATTCCAGTCCGTCATACCCATCTTTGCCACGTGCACATCGGCAAAACCTTTCTGCGCCAGTATCCGCGCGGCTTTTGCTGATTTACGATCAGTGCGACAAATAACGACGACAGGCTTTTCCAGATAATCATCCAGCTCATGGATACGCTGTTCCAGTTCTTCCAGTGGCAAGAGCATGGAACCGGCAATATGACCCTGCTCACCTGTGTAATCTTCCGGTGTGCGCACATCCAGCACCAGCACATCTTCACCGGCATCCAGCCTTATCTTAAGTTTCGGGATTGTAATCATGGGCTTGCTGCGCAGTTTGCCAATCAGTCGCGGTAGAAAACTCACCACAGCCAGCAGCGCCAGCGCCAGCATGGCTTTTTGAATCACGGCCTCATCGCCGGCCACTGCCTCACGCCCCACATATCCCAGCCAGGTATAGGCCAGCGCGCCGGGCAACATGCAGATATAAGTCGCCAGTGAATAATCCAGTAACTTGATACGTGTGAGTCCCAGTGCATAGTTCAACAGATTGAAGGGGAACAGAGGCACCAACCGTACAAAGGCGACAAAACGCCAGCCTTCATTTTCCACTCCCAGTTTAAGCTGCTTAAGACGCCCACCGGTTTTCCGCTCCACCCAGTCGGAGGCAAGATAACGCGCAGCAACAAAGGAAATAATCGCACCGAGCGTGGCCGCAGTAAGATTATAGAAGGTGCCCAGCAGAGGTCCGAACAAAGCGCCACCCGCCAGGGTCAACATCGAACCGGGTAGAAAAAAAATCGTCCCCAGTATATAAATCAGCATGAACAACAGTGGCCCGGCCGCACCCGCCTCCTGCACCCAGGCTTCCAGCGCAACAACATCGAATAGATCCCGATATATTACCGCCATAGCAATACCCGCAAGCAGCATAATAATTAAGCTAAAACGCAATAATTTTGAGTTCATGATGTTTCCTGTATGTTTTTTTCACCGCAGAGGACGTGACCGGAGCAAAGCGCAGGAAATGCCGAATGAAACTCGCGAAGCGAGGTTCTCACGGTGCAAAGGTCGCAAAGTTTTTTACAAGCTTTTCTCTGCATCCTCCGCGTCCTTTGCGGTTAAAGACTTTTTATTTTTCAGATTCATTCCATTGACGCCGATTAATCACATAACCACTGAGCTTGCCGATAAAAGGCATGGCCAGCATACCCGTTATCCATGTAGTCTGTTTCAGTTCGCGAAACTTATGGATGCCAATGGTCATACCCTGATGCCCCGCCCGCGGCTGAGCACGGTAGGTGCCAAACAGACGATCCCACCAGCTCAGGTTGAAGCCAAAATTACTGTTCGCCTCATCATCTTCCACCGAATGATGTACTCGATGCATATCCGGGGTAACGACAAAAAACCGTAATACCTTGTCCAGCCCTTTGGGTAAGCCCACGTTGCCGTGATTGAACATGGCCATGGCGTTAAGGGTAACTTCAAAGATAATCACAGCTACCACCGATGGCCCCAGCAGTAAAATGGTCGCGAACTTGATCAGCATGGAAAGAACAATTTCGATGGGATGGAAGCGCGCACCGGTGGTGACATCGTAATCCGGATCGGCATGATGCACCCGGTGCAAACGCCACAACACTGGCACGGCATGCACCATCACATGCTGTAAATAGATAACGAAATCCATGATAATGACCGCTGCAACGATCGCCAGGGTGTCCGGCACTTCATAATAATTGAGCAGACCCCAGCCCTGCTCATGGGCGAATGCCGCCATGCCCACCGCAGCGGCGGGAAACAGCAGGCGCAGAATAAAGCTGTTGAGGAAAACCAGGCCAAGATTGTTGACCCAGCGCAGAGTTTTGGAAACGGTCAGCGCCCGCCGCGGCGCTATCAGCTCCCAGACTGCCATCAGAGCGAATATGCCGAAAAAAAAGCTGAGCCGGATACTCACTTCATTGGCCATCACAAAATCTGTCATCGTAAATCCTCTGGTAAAAGCAGACGGAATTTGCCCCATCCATAAGTAGTGCTAGAATTATTGTAGCAATCAGTTATTCAATAGATCACTTGAATACTAGAATAGAGGATTTTCAAAATATGTCAAGCGGCCATTTCAAGCAGGATCTGTTTGCCCAGTTCGCCCGCGTGGGCAAAGCGCTGAGCAACGCTAACCGACTGGAATTAATCGAGTTTCTAGCCCAGGGCGAGCGTAGCGTTGATGAACTGGCCAAAGTTTCCGGCCTCAGCGTCGCCAACACCTCTCAACACCTGCAGCAATTGCGCCAGGCCGGGCTGGTCGTCTCACGCAAACAAGGTCTGAAAGTCTTCTACAGCCTGAGTGGAGACGATGTCATTGGCCTGCTGGAAGCCGTACGGAATGTAGCTGAGCGCCACCTGGCCGAAGTAGATCAACTGCTGGAAACCTATCTCACCGTCAAGGACAACCTGGAAGCCGTTCCCGCCAGTGAACTGCTGGAACGCGCCCGCGAGGGGCTGGTCACCGTACTGGACGTTCGCCCAGCGGAAGAATATGCCGCCGGTCATGTGCCCGGCGCAGTCAATGTGCCACTCAACGAACTTGAGCAGCACCTTGACGAGATCGATCCCCAACAGGAGGTGGTGGCCTACTGCCGTGGCCCCCATTGTGTACTCGCCTTCGATGCCGTCGCACGTCTGAGGGAAAAAGGACTCAAGGCCCGCCGCCTGGAAGACGGCTTCCCCGAATGGAAAAAGGCGGGCCTGCCGGTTGAGAAATAAGAGGCCAAACATAATAGACTGAAAGAGATGAGTATCTTTTCAGGTCAGATAAATAAACAACCCCGCAACAAGCTACGGGGTATTATTTGTAGGTTCGCCTTCAGGCGAACATGTGCGGCTCATGGTGCACCCTGCGGGCATTTCACCCACAGGGTAAAAACCGCACCTACAATAGTGCTTCGCTGCAGGCAGCGGGGAATTAAACCCGCAGAGATTAAATCATAAATCCAGAGGATGCCCTCATGAATCAGAAAACTTCAGAAAGCTGCTGTTGCAGCGCCACGCCCTCCGAGCAAAAGAAGGAGAATCAGCATACTCGGCATGATGAAATCAGGAACCATGTCCGTGATAGTTATGCCCAGGTCGCCGACGCCAGCAACAATGGTGACGCTTGTGGCGTCGAGTCCTCCTGCTGTGGCGTGTCTGCCGATCTGGATATCAATACCCTGAATTCCCTGCGTCTGGGTTATAGCGAAAACGACATGAACAGTGTGCCGGAAGGCGCGGATATGGGGCTGGGTTGCGGTAACCCGCATGCTATTGCCAGCCTCAAATCCGGCGATATCGTAGTTGACCTGGGCAGCGGTGGCGGCTTTGATGTCTTTCTCGCTGCCCGCGAAGTAGGTGACCGCGGTCGGGTGATCGGCATCGATATGACGCCCACCATGATCAGCAAGGCGCGCAATAACGCTGACAAAGCCGGTTTAATTAATGTAGAATTCCGTCTGGGTGAAATCGAATATCTACCGGTCGCCGACAACAGCGTCGATGTCATCATATCCAACTGCGTCATCAACCTGTCTCCCGACAAAGCACAAGTTTTTAGAGATGCGTACCGCATTCTGAAACCACAGGGACGACTGGCAATATCCGATGTAGTCGCAACGATTGAGTTACCCGAAGAAATGCGCACCGACAAAAAACTGCATGCCGGCTGCATGGCCGGCGCCTCCCTGATTAAAGATCTCTATACCATGCTGGCAGAAGTCGGTTTTGAAGAAATAGATATCACCCCAAAAGATGAATCCCGCGAATTTATCCGTGACTGGGCGCCCGGTAGCGGCGTGGAAGACTATGTACTGTCAGCCCATATCCAGGCGGTCAAACCCGCCTGACAACTCACGCCATCGAGTCCATAACTCAAGGAAAACAGCAGAATGGAAAAAAGCAGGCCCTTGAAAAATTTTGTCTACGGCATACTCATCCGCCGGCTGGCGCTGGCGTCGCTTGTCATTGCCGCTGTATTTTCAGTTATCACCTATGATCAATCCAGCAACATGATCATAAACACGGTAGTCAAAGTTTCAAATCTGAAGATTGCCATGATCCGCGGTCAATTCAGGGAGCTGATGAGAAAGGGTGATATTGAAACAAAGGAAGCACTGATACAGGCCATAAACTATCCACCCGGCACTCGTGTACGCATCCCGGAAGGACGCTATGTCTATGCCATGATTTATGAAAATAAGGGAAAACATCGGGAAACCTATGAAGACAGCGATTATCCAGAATTAGGCGCGGTGAAGCGATATATTAAAAATATACCGGCAAGCTACCCGGATAGCGACAAGCTTGAATATTCTGTGGTAGACATTGCCGGCCGGCCCTATATCTACACCAATATACGTATGATTGTTGAAACAAGACATTTACCAGTCTACATGCATGCAATATTTGCCCTGTCTGACCAGGCGCTCGGAATGGTCAGGCAGCAGATCATAAAAACAGTTTTTTTTGTATTTGCCGTAGTCTTTTCGACCACTCTGCTGCTTTATCCGGTAATCACCCACCTGACCGGAAAACTTTCTGATTTTTCATCCAGCCTGCTCAATGCCAACCTGGAAATGCTTGAGGTTCTGGGCGCCACCATTGCAAAGCGTGACAGTGACACCGATGCACATAATTACCGCGTTACCATTTATGCTACCCATCTTGCAGAAACGATCGGCCTGGACAAAAAGATGATGCAGTCACTGATAAAAGGTTCATTTCTGCACGATGTCGGCAAGATCGGCATCCGCGACAACATCCTGCTCAAACCTGGAAAACTGGATGAACGGGAATTTGAGAGCATGAAAGATCACGTAAATCATGGACTGGATATCATTCATAAATCCGACTGGTTGCGGGGCGCTGCAGGTGTCGTAGGTGGACACCACGAGAAATTTAATGGCAAAGGTTACCCTGAAGGCATAGCCACAGACGCAATTCCACTGGCCGCCCGCATTTTCGCGATTGCCGATGTATTCGACGCCCTGACATCCCGCCGTCCTTATAAAGAACCCTTCTCCTTTGAAAAAACCATGGAAATTCTCGAACAGGGCAAGGGCACACATTTTGATCCCGAACTACTGGACAAATTCAGGTACATTGCCAGGGATCTGTACGATAAATTTTCTGGCCGGGAAGATGACAGACTCAAGGAACAGCTTCACGAATTAACCAACAGGTACTTTCAGAGCGGCATCGACACACTCAAATATTAAACAACAGGATTCTTTGAAGAAAGCCCGAACTCACCCTGCACTACTGTCTTCGCGGTGCTGCAATCTCTGCATCGATTATCCCCTGTTTATGGACATAAACTAAGGAAGCTCTGATTAATTACAATATTGTCATTCCGGCGCGCCCGAACAAAGTGACAAAGTGCCCTTGGGGTGAATGCCGGAATCCAGTAAGTACTTGATGCGTAACACATGGATTCCGGATCTCCGCTTCGCTGCGTCCGGAATGACGAATTAATCAGAGCTTCCCTAAATTAGATAATTCCATGTTCTGTTAACGACTACTCGGTGCGCTTCCATCCCGGCCTGAGCTTCCTTCTTCTAAATCACGCCAGGAAGATCCGGACTTCGTATCCCGGGTGGTGAAATCGATTGCATCCCTTCCGCGCGTAATACCCTCTGTTGAAGTACGATTGCGTTGTGCCTCTTTTTTAGCCGCCTGGCAGTCCGGAATATTATTGAACTTGCGGCTTCGATATTTACCACCCGCGCCCATACCACCCGCACCATAATCACGATAATAATTCTCACAATAAGCTACATCTTTTTTAGTGGCCACACATTTCTCAATCAAACGCTCACGTTCAGGCGCAAGCAATGTTTCACGCTCTCTTTCACAGCGCTCTGCCGCATCAGGTTCACCTGGGTAATTTCCGGCAAATACAGGAAATACCAGCAGCATGGAAAACAACACAAATAGAACATACCCAGCCGATTTTTCAGTTTTCATATCGCCTCCAGAAAATAGCAGGAATATACACGCACTCATCCGTATACTCCCAGCCATTTTGTCAAATTTATAAATTATTCAATATACATATTTGACAACGTTTTGACGGAATTTATCAACCTTTTTAGCACATACAAAGCGAATATTTCCAGTGTTTATCTGTCAGATAGATGAATACAGAAAATTACAGGCGGGAACATAATGTTGACAAAACCGGCATCAGTACCGTTTCACAGAGACTTCCCTGCTGTTTAATGTTTTCCCACACAGGAAAGATACATGCCAAACCCGTAGTGTATCAGGAACCCCGGATATATCGGCCCCATAACTGCTTCCGTGCAGGCCGGCATTCCCGGACCAGAATAGAGTCCCTTGACAACCTGACTATCAGGGCGTAATTTTTCATCTAATACACTGAATACCGTATTTTAGCCCTGTAAGCACTGATTCATAATTTTAATTTATAACAGGTTTCAAAAATGGCAACAGGCACTATACGCATACTGTTTTTCAGCATTTTCACGCTTTTTATCAATGCCTGCACCACAACCACCAGCCTGCAAAGTGTATGGTTTGACAAGCAGTATACTGGCGCACCACTGAAAAATATCATGATTATTGCGGTAACGGAAAAAACACGAAGCAGGCGAATATTTGAAGATGCCCTGGTCAAACAATTTGGTCAAAGTGGCGTCAAGGCCACTGCCAGCTATACTGTATTCCCCGGTGTGGACAAACTCAGTAAAAAGATGATCGCAGAAAAATCAAAAACACTCAATCTGGATGGAATCATCATTACCACCATCACCGCTATTGCAAACGAAGAACTTTACTACCCGCCGGCAACTACATATCCCGCACCCCAGCCCTATTATTACAACATATGGACCTATTATCCGCAGGTCTATGAAAGACACGGGTTACCGAGGTATACCACCAGATACGAAAATGTGAAACTGGAAAGCAATCTCTATCAAGCCGACTCGGGAAAACTGTTGTGGTCAGCCCAATCAGAATTATTTGATCCAAAATCACGCGATCTGAATACGGTATCAGAGTCCCTGGGATGGAAATTTATAAAATCTCTGCGTAAGGCAAAACTCATAAAATAACCAGTCTCATCAACCAGAAAAATGGCAATGTTCCACCCTGTCCATGGATATCAGCTGAGGGGTATTAGTTGCAGGTTCGCCTTCAGGCGAACATTTTCAGCTGTCTGGCCAGATGACCTCGTCGAAACCCCTCCACCCCGTTCACAGGATATTATCCCCTGTGGCTGGGAGAAGATCGCATATCCGAGTTATCGATCTACTAAATACATTAACAGGATCTTGTTGGATCACTAGCAATGGAAAACTCTTACTTTATTTATATTCTTGCTTTTCTGGTTATCGGCTTTTACCTGGCCGGGCTTGTCGCTGTCATTCATGTGATCATGAACGGGCGCACTGCCCAGGGGACCGTTGGCTGGACGATTGCCCTGCTCGAACTTCCCTACATTGCACTTCCACTTTACCTGATCATCGGTAGTCACCGTTTCTGGGGTTACATAAAAGCCCGTCGGAGTGGCGACACTGCGTTGCATCATATTGTTGAAGAGCTGGCACGCTATTCTGATGGTGAAAATCTGACCTGTGACGCACCTGATCCATTCAAGGATATCGTCAGTACACTGACAAAATTACCGGTAACCAAAGGCAACCGGGTGCAACTCCTGATTAACGGAAACAATACCTTCCAGTCTATTTTCGAATCAATCGACGCTGCCAACGACTATATACTGATACAATTTTTTATTATACGAAATGATTATCTCGGTCGTCAGCTCAGGGACAAACTGATCAGTAAGGCACAATCCGGAATCAGGGTCTACCTTCTTTATGATGAAATCGGCTGTTTCAGCTTACCCAATCGCTATCTCCGTGAACTCGAAAAGGGTGGAGTCGAAGTCAGTGGTTTCAAAACGACGCGTGGTTGGGCGCATCCATTAAGGATCAACTTTAGAAATCATAGAAAAATTGTCATTGTCGATGGTAAGACTGCCTTTGCCGGTGGCCTCAACGTAGGCGAAGAATATCTTGGCCGCTCGTCACGCTTCGGCTATTGGCGCGACAGCCACCTCAAACTCGAGGGTCCCAGCGTTCATATTCTGCAACTGACCTTCTGCGAAGACTGGTACTGGGCCACCCATCAGGTTCCTGTGCTTGACTGGAGACCTGCCAAATTGACGCACTCTGACCAGCATGTTCTTCCGGTTCCTTCCGGCCCGGCAGATCAAATGGAAACCTGCAGCCTGTTCTTTGTTCAGGCCATTAACTCGGCCAGGACACGGCTCTGGATTGTTAGCCCCTATTTTGTTCCTGATGAGCAGGTTATGACAGCACTGCAACTGGCCGCGCTACGCGGCGTGGATGTGCGTATTTTACTTCCAGACAAGCCCGACCACCTGTTAGTCTACCTGTCATCCTGGTCTTACTATGAACAGGCTGAACAGGCCGGTGTAAAAATTTACCGCTACCAGAAAGGTTTTCTTCACCAGAAAGTCATGCTAATAGACAATGACTATGCCACTGTCGGCACTGCCAACCTTGATAACCGTTCTTTTCGAATAAACTTTGAAATTACTATTATGGTGCTGGACAGAAAATTTTGTCAGGAAGTGGAAGCCATGCTGGAGGAAGACTTCCGCCACGCTACCCAGGTTAGCGCCAATGAATATTCACAAAAACCATTCTGGTACAAGCTGGCCGTACGCAGCGCACGGCTGTTATCACCATTGCAGTGACTTGTTGTATGGAAATTCCTGTTGGGCTTCACTTCGTTTAACCCAACCTGCATCTATATCATGCTAAATAGCTATTCCAAATTCCTGTCCGCTATACAAATCACGTTCGTGGTGAGCTTGTCGAACCATGACGCAAAGCCTGAAATAGCAATATTTAATGCTGTTCACCCTTCGACAAGCTCAGGGCGAATGGTTTTACGGGACAGGAATTTGGAACAGCTATTTAGCAGACGGTTGGGCTGAGCAACGCGAAGCACCACAGGCACTTCCTTCGGTCGCCCAACATCATGGATACCAATTATCCCCGCATTCAATTTTTTGCCAGAGACACCAGATGCTGCGAAATCTTTTGCAGAGGAAGTTCTTTATCTGCCGCCCCCAGCTTTGCCGCTTCTCCCGGCATACCCCAGACCACACTGGTTTTTTCATCCTGAATCAGTGTCGGTGCGCCATTTTCTTTCAGTTCAAGTAACCCCCTGGCGCCATCATCCCCCATACCCGTCAGGAGCACACCAATTGCATTGGGGCCGACATTCTGGGCAACCGATCGAAACATTACATCAACACTTGGTTTATGCCGGTTTACCGGTGGCCCGTCATTGAGACGACATATATAACGTGCACCATTACGTTCAACAACAAGATGATGACTGCCGGGGGCAATATAAACATGCCCAGGAAGAATCTGTTGACCATCACTGGCTTCAACCACTGTCATTGCCGATACGCCATCCATGCGCCTCGAGAATGGGCCGCTAAAAGCTGCGGGAATATGCTGACTGATGACAATTCCCGGCGCATCGGGTGGCATCAGTTCAAGCACATCCCGAATCGCCTCCGTGCCTCCTGTTGAAGCGCCAAGCGCAATAATTTTATCAGTAGTCTTGAAACGTTTAGCGCCGCTACTTTTACCAAGAACAGCATCGGCACTGAGTTTTGGATCGACCGTCCTGATGGTGTCAGAAGAATTTCGCCTTACAATCCGCTCAGATATAGGGGAAACATCAACAGCTGCAGCTGCATACACTTTCTCAAGTATTTCACTGGCATACTCCTCCAGTCCATCCGCCACAGAAATTTTCGGCTTCGGCACAAAATCAATGGCGCCGGACTCCAGCGCTTGCAAGGTGATGTCGGCGCCCTGCTCGGTTAGAGAAGAAATCATCACTACCGGCATGGGACGAAGGCGCATGAGATTTTGCAAAAATGTCACTCCATCCATACGCGGCATTTCGACATCCAGAGTCAAAACGTCCGGATCAAGCTGCTTTATTTTATCACGAGCGATATAGGGATCCTGGGCTGTACCAACAACATCAAATCGGGCGTCGCTGTTAAATATCTCTGTAAGAACCTGCCGCACCAGGGCGGAATCATCCACAATCAGAACTTTTATTTTTTTCATTTATATTTTCTCAGAAAAGTTCAACATCGCCCGTAACAGGCTTCTCAATAATTTTAGTGCGATATCTCATCTCGCGTTCAATAACAGTACTATTGTGCATGTTGCGCAGCTTTTTAATCCTGACCTTTCCTGTTGCAGGAAAGTATATTACCTTGCGCGGATATATATTACCCACATCTTCTGACAATAACTCCAAACCTTCTGTTTCAATATAATTTTTTACGAAATTTATATTTCTCTGGCCGACATCCATTGTGCTCATGTTTTTTATCACTTTCCCGCCACCAAATATTTTAACTTCAAGATTTTTCCGTAATCCGCCATTTTTAAGAATGTCATTTATCATCTGTTCCATAGCAAAACCACCGAATCGCGCCGCTTTTCCACCCATAGCCCAACTTCCTTCTCCAGCACTTGAGTCTTCCGGTAACATGAAATGATTCATTCCTCCCACACCAAAAACACGATCACGAATACAGGCTGATACGCAGGATCCAAGAACTGTCACAATCGATTCGTCATTTATGGTTACATAATATTCACCGGGCAGTATTTTTGCAGTATAGATATTGTTAATCTTGTCCCAGTATCGCTTGATATGCTCAAATCCGCGAACACAGGCTTTCATTTCCGGTATAGCTAACCCAGCCTCATTCGACATCTTAATTTCCCTGTTTTTTATAGATGGTTTTCCCTAATAGCTTGAATCTATCACACACATTGAACATCGATTCCGAGTGCCCAATAAACATATGTCCTCCATCTGGCAACAAATCTGCAAACCGATTGAAAAGTATACGTTGGGTATCCTTGTTAAAATAAATAACCACATTGCGACAAAAGATAAAGTCGAACAGCCCCTTAAACGGCCAACTGTTCATCAGGTTTAACTGATTAAAAGTTATAATCCCTCTCAACTCCTCGGACATTCTTATCATCCCTGAATTATTTCCTTTGCCTCTTCTCATCCAACGTTTCAATCGCTTTTTATCTATGCCGCTAACTCTTTTCTCATCATAAATACCCATGCTGGCTTTATTGACCATATTCGTATCAAGATCCGTCGCCAGTATTTTAACATCCCAGTCTTTAGGAACATTCTCCCGTACAACCATAGCAATAGAATAGGGTTCTTCACCAGAGGAACATCCTGCTGACCAGATTCGCAGTTTTCGATCTTTTTTATTTTCCATAATGAACGGTAATAATTCCTTTTCCAGAAATTCAAAATGATGACTTTCGCGAAAAAAAGCGGTTAAATTGGTTGTGATTGCATTAATAAATTCGGAAAGTTCTTCCCCATCATCCTGGGAAATGACATCACAATATTGACTAAATCCTGGCAATCCGAGAACACGTAATCTTCTTACCAGACGACCATACACCATATCGCGCTTACCATCCGAAAGCACAATTCCGGTTCGTTCACTGACGATATTACGAATAGTCTCAAAATCCCTGTCCGTCATCACAAACTCCCTGTTACTGACGACTGCTTGCTTAAGGGCTTTCATTTATTGATTTTTCCTTTTTTTAACCACTGGATTTACTGCCTGGTTTATTAGTCATTATTGACTAATAAAAGTTCTAAATTCCTGTCCAATTTACAACACGGTTTTAAGATCTCGTAGGATGTACTGAGTGAAACGAAGCGCATCGTTCGCGTATCCAGCCTGAAATGATGCGCTTCGTTTCACTCAGCACATCCTACTTTACAACCCTTCTGGAACACTTATTTAGCCATTATAATCGCCCGCTGCACGTGTAACCGGGGGCGCAGCATCAGTCTCAGATTCCTGTAATTCATCGCCCGTCTTGAAAAATCCAATCAGGCTGGTCAGGCGTTGCCCCTGTTCATCAAGGGATTGACTGGCCGCTGCAGCTTCTTCTACCAGTGCCGCATTTTGCTGGGTTACTTCATCCATTTGTGTAATCGCAGAATTTACCTGCTCAATGCCAGAGGATTGTTCCTAACTCGCCGCGGCAATCTCTGCAATAATGTCACTTACCTTTTTAACCGCTGTAACAATTTCTTCCAGCGCTTTACCAGACTGGTTAACCAATTGACTTCCTTCCTCAACTTTGCCCACACTATCTTCAATTAAATCCTTAATCTCTTTGGCAGCACCCGCACTTCGTTGCGCAAGGTTACGAACTTCACCGGCCACCACAGCAAGGCCCCGCCCCTGTTCCCCGGCACGGGCTGCTTCCACGGCTGCATTCAGGGCTAACAGATTAGTCTGAAAGGCAATTTCATCAATGACACTGATGATGGCTGCTATTTTCTTGCTGCTATTGTTAATCTCAAACATGGCGGATACGGCCTTGCCAACAACCTCACCACCCTGTTCCGCCTGCTCTCGTCCCGCAACAGCAAGCTGATTTGCCTGGCGTGCATTGTCTGCATTTTGTTTCACAGTCGAAGTCATCTCTTCCATGCTGGAGGCCGTTTCTTCCAGAGAGGAAGCCTGTTCTTCCGTGCGCTGACTCAGATCCATATTACCCTTGGCAATTTCACTGGCGCCGGTTGAAATCTGCTGAACCGCCTGGCGTACCTCAGTCACGACACGCCGCTGATTAACCAGTGAACTGTTGATCGAATCCTTGAGCAAAGTGAGTTGCCCGGGATAGTTACCCACCACCTGTTGTTCAAGCTCGCCATCTGCCATTGCCGTCATGACCTGGCTAATCTCACCGATAACGGCCTCCATCATCTCCATCGCACTATCAACATCCTCTCGAATACCACCTTCAACACCCTCGTCCATCCGGTGTCTGAAATCACCGGCAACGATTGCCTGCATGACACCGGATAGAGCATTGGTCATACGTTCGAGACTATCCACAGACGTATTAACATTTTCTCGAAAATCGGCGAATTCACCCTGAAAATCACCCTCGATACGCCGGGAAAAATCGCCCTGGGCCACCGAACCCATAACACCGTTAGCTTCACCCAGAGTGGTCCTAACAGCATCCATACCAGAAAATTTCATCGTACCGCCATCCATCCACGCCTGTAGACTCTCGGCGGCAGCATCTGCCTTAGCGCGCTGCTCACCAATTCCAGAGCAAAGTGTTTACCCCCGCTACCCAGGAAGCCCGCCGACAGGTCACGCTCCACGGCAAAGTTATGAGCCACGGCATCTAGACGCTGTGACAGTACTACAATATCCTGTACCATCTGCGCTTCATCCAGTTCCTTCCACTTGTCACTGATCTCACAGCAGAAAAAAACAACAAGCCCAACAATGGGATGCTCAGCATCAGCAATAACTTGTGGCTGATTTTTAGATCATTGAGCCAATCAAACATAATATACTTCTCCCTGAGTTAGCATTAACCAGCGAGTAGTGAGTAATAATCCATAACTCAAAACTCCTCCCACTCACTATCATCACCAGCAGCACGTTCAACCGGCGCCGCAGTATCAGGCTTCACAACCGCAACAGGTTTTGAATTCCTGTTTGACGCTGCATGGAAAGGCCGCTCTGTTGAGCGTCGCTCGATAACCTGCGAACCTGAATCCACTTCAACTGCCTGTTCATTTCCGGTCTTGAAAAATCCTATCAGGCTGGTCAGACGTTGTCCCTGTTCATCAAGGGACTGGCTGGCAGCAGCGGCTTCTTCCACCAATGCTGCATTTTGCTGGGTCACTTCATCCATCTGTGCAATTGCAGAGTTCACCTGTTCAATACCAGAAGATTGTTCCTGACTGGCAGCCGCAATCTCGGCAATAATGTCACTGACTTTTTTGACCGCGGTGACAATTTCGTCCAGTGCGTTACCGGACTGATCAACCAGTTCACTTCCTTCCTTAACCTTGGCCACACTGTCTTCAATCAATTCCTTGATTTCTTTTGCAGCGCCCGCACTTCGTTGCGCAAGATTACGAACTTCACCTGCAACGACAGCAAAGCCCCGCCCCTGTTCCCCGGCGCGGGCCGCTTCTACCGCCGCATTCAGCGCCAGCAAATTAGTCTGGAAGGCAATTTCATCGATCACACTAATGATGTCAGCTATTTTCTTGCTGCTATTGTTAATCTCAAACATGGCCGATACAGCTTTGCTAACAACCTCACCGCCCTGTTCCGCCTGCTCCCGTCCGGCAACGGCAAGCTGGTTCGCCTGGCGCGCATTGTCGGCATTCTGTTTCACAGTCGAAGTCATCTCTTCCATGCTGGAAGCCGTTTCTTCCAGTGAGGAAGCCTGTTCTTCCGTACGCTGACTCAGATCCATATTGCCCTTGGCAATTTCACCAGAGCCAGTTGAAATGCTGGAAGATGCACTATGAATCTGTTGCACCATGTTCAGCAGGTTGGTCATGGACGTATTAGTCGCATCACGCAACTCCGCAAACTCACCCTGGAAGTTGCCTTCCATTGTCTGGCTAAGGTCACCTTCAGCAAGGCTACCAATAACTCGCTTAATTTCCTTAATTGGCGTTACTACAGCATCCATCAACTGATTGATGCCATCACTCAGAGTCTTCATGAAACCCTTAAAAGATTCCGTCTCAATGCGGACATCAAGTTTTCCGGCAATAGCTCCACTAATAAGGTTCTCGACCTGCTGCTCGGCATTCAGCTGCTGAGTAATATCCCGCCATTCAACCGCCGTACCCAGACGAGTTCCTTCATCATCAACAACCGGGTTGGCAACGAGACTAAAAGTATGCCCGCCGATGGTGACCTGGGTGCTGTAGGTCTTGCTCAGGCGGGAAATCATTTCACGCTGGTGTTCAGGATGTTTGTGGAAACTGTCGAAATTTGCACCAAGGAGATCTTTGGCTGAAAATTCAGGAAGATCCTTGCGCAAATCATCCTCTGCATCCTGCATCATCTCGACAACTGACTTATTAAGGTAAATAATATTGCCCCCATTATCGGCAACCATGACATTGGTAGAGACATTATCAAGTGCAACCTTGATACGCTGAGTCACAGCAGCCTGTTCACGCGCATCATTAACATCGAAGCCAACCTTTGTCTGCATAGACTTCATTTCACGCAACGTATCACCGATTTCATCTCCACGGTGAATTTCGATAGCGTCAGTAAAATAGCCTTCCGTGATCCTTCTGAAATAATGATTGACGTCCCGTAGCGGACTAAGAATGGTTTTACTCAAGGTTATATAGAGGGATATAAATAACACTACAAACGCAACGCCGAGCTCAGCCGCCAACATTCCTGCCGAACTTTTTACCGGATCCATATTGTCATAAAGAGAAATCCCCAGAAGCGTGAATATAAGTGCAATAATAGTCATGAGCACAGCGAATTTCTGTTTCAAACGCAAAGATGACAGCGCCGCGGCTATCTTTCCTATCATACCCTCTGGAGCAAGTGACGTCTTTCCGGAATTGATATCCCGGTACAATGCTTCTGCTGCAGTAATTTGCTCGCGGGATGGTTTTGAACGCACCGACATATATTCAACGATACTTCCGTTCTGACGTATCGGCGTCACATGCGCCTCTACCCAGTAGTAATCACCGTTCTTGCACCGATTTTTCACCATCCCTGTCCATGGCCGACCCGACTTCATGTGACTCCAGAGATCCTCAAATGCCGCCGGTGGCATATCCGGGTGCCGAACAACATTATGGTTCTTACCAATCAGTTCCTGCTCGGTAAAACCACTGATATCGAGAAAATACTGGTTGATATAGGTGAGACTGCCTTTAAGATCGGTCTTTGAAACAATGGTCTTACCATCTTCCATAATAACCTCGTGATCAGTGACTGGCTGATTAATTTTCATTCCACTATCTCCTGGTAAATATCTATGCCATTGCTTCTATTCATCTACACATGAATCTATTATTTCAAGATCGCCGGAATTGAACATCTGATCAATATCCAGGACAATCACCATTTTATCTTCAATCGTCGCCAGACCTTTGACAAACTCGGTATCAACTGCACTGCCAAAGTCTGGTGACGGTTTTATTTCCTCTTCCGGAACGTTATAAACATCCGAAACCCCGTCTACAACAATCCCTATTATTCGGCTTTTTTCCCCGTGATCGACTTTCAATACGATCACAACCGTCAGGAGCCCATAGTCCAGTTTTTCAAGTCCAAAACGAATACGCATATCAATAATTGGTACGATTGTGCCACGAAGATTTATCACGCCGCGAAGATATTCCGGCGTATTGGGGATTGTTGTTACCGCATCCCAGCCTTTAATTTCCTGCACCCGCAAGATATCAACTCCATATTCTTCACCTGCCAGCATAAATGTAAGAAACTGATCGGTATCGGTCATATCACCTATGTCAACATTGACCTGCTCCGCAGAAACTGTTTGTGTTGAACCCATAACTATCTCCTCATGCCGCTATTTCCGAGCCATCATCGGCTACGCTCTTGATAATATCCTGTTCTGTTTTCGATAATCGGATCAAACCTGCCACATCGATAATCAATGCGACAGTTCCATCACCGAGAATTGTCGCCCCCGATACACCATTAACCTTCTTATAATTTGTTTCCAGACTCTTGATGACCACCTGCTGTTGTCCAAGAAGATCGTCCACAAACAATGCTATTTTCGCACCCTCCCCTTCAACCACAACCAGCAATCCGTCCTCCAGTTGCTTGCATTCTGTGTCTATTGAGAAGACATCATGCAGCCTGACGATTGGAATATATTCCTCTCTTAATCGATACAGACTGGCTTTTCCCGCTACCCCTTTCACCTCACCCGACCTCACCTGTACAGATTCAACAATAGAGACCAGGGGAACAATATAAATTTCACTGCCAACGCAAACGGACTGCCCATCCATAATAGCCAGTGTTAACGGCAGGCGTATGGTAAAGGTCGAACCTACGCCCGCTTCGGATGTGATTTCAACGGTTCCGCCAAGGTCGCGTATATTGCGTCGAACCACATCCATACCAACCCCGCGACCTGAAACGTCACTGACCACGTCCGCAGTTGAAAATCCGGGACTGAAAATAAGTTCATAAACCTTATCATCTGTCATAATTTCATCTTCGCTTATGATACCGTTCTGGACGGCCTTGCTTATTATTTTATTTCGATCCAGACCTGCACCGTCATCAATGATTTCAATTACAATATTCCCACCTTCATGAAAGGCATTAAGCTTGATCACACCCGATTCATCTTTACCCACCTGTTTTCTATGCTCTGGCGATTCAATCCCATGGTCAATCGAGTTCCTCACCAGATGAACAAGCGGGTCACCAATTTTCTCCATTACTGTCTTATCAAGTTCAGTCTGTTCACCCGACATTTCCAGTACAATTTTCTTGTTTAATTTCCCACTCAGATCATGAACAAGACGCGGGAACCGCTGAAATGCAAAACTTATGGGGAGCATGCGAATACGCATTATATTTTCCTGCATTTCACGCGTATTACGTTCCAGCTGCACCAGCCCATCACGTAACCTTTCAATATGCGAAGATTCAAATTTTTCGGCACTACCCAACTGGCTGAGCATTGATTGAGTGATAACCAGCTCACCCATCATGTTTATAAGATCATCGATCTTGTCAATCGCAACACGTATAGAACCTGACTCGGTAGCTTTTGACTTTCTGTTCTTTTCTGGTTTATTAGTATTTTCATGTTTCCTGGCTAGCGGCGCCGAACCTGACGCAGAAACATCTTCACTTTTATTTTCGTCTGCACTGTCATTGTGTCCTGAATTGACGGCAACAACGTCCAGATCACAATCACCTTCCACCCAGGAGAAGACTTCATCAACTTCTTCCCGGCTTACATTTCCTTTCAGATTAAGTTTCCACGAAATATGACAATTTTCCGGTACCAGTTGCTCAAACGAAGGTAATTTAGAAGTATCTGCAACAACATCAAGTTTTCCCAGAGATTCCAGCTCTCTAAAAATTCGAACAGGATCATTACCTGTCTGTAACAGGCTGGGGAAAGGTCTAAATATAATTTCCCATTCAGTTCCTTCTTCAACATGACCGGCATCTGCAGGCTCCTCTGCAGGAACAGATTTCAGACCACCAGAACCCGCCAATAAAGAATCCAGCTCTTTTTTTGCCTCAGCAACACGGTCGGTATCTACGTCTCCCTCTGCTCGAAGAGAAGAAAGCATCTCTCTAAGAACATCAACGGAATTTAAAAGGATATCTACCGCTTCCTGAGTTACATCACGCCGACCATCACGCATCTCATCCAGCAGGGTTTCCATAACATGCGTAAATTTTGCCACATCATTCAGACCGAATGTGCCACTTCCACCTTTTATCGAATGTGCAGCTCGGAATATAGTGTTAATAATTTCGTTATCAGCCGTGCCAGGATCAAGGTTTAGAAGTTCTGTTTCCATTATCTCAAGACCTTCAAAACTTTCCTCATAGAAGGTATCAAGAAACTGAGACATATCAATAGTCATATATTTATCCAAGAACCTTAGTTATAGAAGCCAGTAATTGATCTGGATTAAACGGCTTAACAATCCACCCGGTTGCACCCGCCGACTTTCCTTCCTGCTTTTTATCACCGGTACTTTCTGTTGTTAGCATAAGAATCGGCGTGAACCTGAATGCCGGTAGTTTTCTTAACTCCTTTACCAGGCCAATCCCATCCATGTTTGGCATATTTACATCCGACAAAACAAGATCGAATTTTCCAGCTTTGGCTTTACCAAGTGCATCCACACCATCTACTGCCTCAGTAACTTCATGCCCCTTTCCTTTCAGCGTAAAACTCACCATCTGCCTCATCGATGCTGAATCATCAACTGCAAGTATCTTTGCCATCTTCCACTCCTGTCAGAAACAATATCTGAATATTTAATCATCCCGCAAAAAAAATCATTACTTTTTATATTAAAAACAACAGCTGTCCATGCCTGCGAAATTAATCGACCGCATAACATTTTTCTTTAACTATAAATAAAATTACACGCGAACATTGCCTACCGGACTAGAAACCAATAACCCACACAATAAAAGAGCATACGAGATCAACTCATCTTGTTTAACCATCAAAAAAATACAGCTATTCGCATCGTTCTTTTACTGTTCCCATTAACAATCATCTCACTGACGGGATGAAATAGAAAAAATACGCACTTACTTACACTTCACATAAAGAGCCGCACTAAACATCCGCATTCTTATAACGCAACTGTTTAGGTTTGATTTCTTCGCGGATATTTTTTTCCAAGCAATATATGCAATATTAAAATGGGTTTTATGAGCTTCATAAATTATAGAAAAAACAAAATAGAGATAAATAGTTGACAGCATTATTTAAATAACATAATGAACATTCATGTCGACACAAAAATCATGCTTATAATTTTTCAAGAAAAAATTTTTTGTCCCGATAACCAGAAAGCAGATGGCATATGAACGCCGAAAAATCCGGAATATAAATGTCGCCTTAAAAAGGGAAGGTTACATGTCACAGGCTCGTGTTATTTCAGTTCTCAACCAGAAAGGTGGTGTCGGGAAAACAACTCTGACAACCAACCTTGCCCATGGGCTTGCGATTAAGGGATACAATATTCTCGCCGTTGATCTTGATCCGCAGGCACAGTTAACAGCAAGCCTGGGAATACAGGAGGACAGTGAAAAGGTGCTGGAAAAAAGCCTGCTTGATGATGCGCCGTTACATAGCGTCACACTTCCGGCGCGAGAGAATCTCAGCATCGTGCCAACATCTCACGGCCTGTCTGCCCTGGAAAAACTTTCTGGCAATGGTGCATCAAGTGGCTTTTTGCTGAAAAACAAACTTGAACATGAGATTGGAAAATATGACTTTATTATTATTGACTGCCCACCCTCTTCCGGCCTGCTGGTTTTAAATTCAATTCTGGCATCAAAAGAAATAATTACGCCTATGACAGGTGATTATCTTGGACTTCAGGGATTAGCTTATCTCATGAGAACTCTGAAAAGATTTGAAAAAATACTTGAACAAAAACTTTCCCAGTGGGTTGTATTAAGCCGATTTCAGACAAGACGACGATTGTCACAGGAAGTAAAGAGCAGACTTAGAGAATATTTCCCAAACAAAATCCTCAAAACGGACATATCTGAATCCGTTCTACTGGCAGAATGTCCTGGATTTGGAAAAACTGTATTTGAATACCGCCCCGGAAGCAAATCAGCAGATGAGTATCGATCATTGGTTGATGATTTTCTACTAGAGAGAACACATCATGACTAAAAAACCCACCACGAAAAAGAAGACGAACAAACCATCCAGACTGGGTCATGACCCACTTCAAGGTCTCGAAGTTAAGCCCGGCGAGGATGAAAACAATCATTCTCTAAACATAGAACAAGATGAACAACTCATGGAAATTGAGTCTGATAGCGAGCAGGCCATTTTACATTTGCCATCACACTTTTCCATTGCCGCAGTTGAGGAAGTCTATGGGCAGATGTCTTCTCTGCTTTATATGAAAAACACTTCCATCGATGTGGAAGCTACAGGAGTAGAATCTATTGATACGGCTGCACTTCAGCTTCTTTATGCATTCACAGAGAGAACCAAAATGTCGGGAAAGGATATACATTGGCGTTCGCGTTCTGAAAAAATCGACGAAGCATCCAGGATACTGAATATCAACATATTCAGCGAAAATAAATAATAGTAGAAATTGAACCTCGCCCTTGAAGGACAAAAGTAAAATGAAAATCAGAAAAGAAATCTGGCTGGCATTTATGCTAAGTCTGATAATAATATCTGAATTTATCAGCGCATACGGAAATACCTGGATGCCTGCACTGCGCTGGATAATAGAGGCAGCAATATTTGGATATTGCCTGTGGATTATTAAATCAGACAACAAAAATTCAGCTTCATCTGAGCCCGAGAAAGATCATGAAAACCCAGATAAAAACCCGGAAACTTTTAACCTTTTAAAAACAACATTCAACAACATAGCCGTGATCGCGGAAACAGAACTTGGTAATGCCAGCAACGAAACCAGCCGGGTTCGTAATCTTATAGAGCAGGCAATTGGGGAACTTGGTGAAAGTTTTGTCGGTCTTCAGCGCCTGTCGAACCAGCAAAATGATCTGGTTGACGAGATTGTTGAGCATTCTTCACAAGCAGATTCCGGAAATGATGGCAACATAAATATTCGACAATTTGCCAGGGAAGTCAGTAAATTAATGGAGCATTTCATTGAAATAATGATTTCTGTTAGCACCCAAAGTGTCGCAACAGTACATCATATCGACGACATGGTCGAGCATATGGATGGTATTTTCAACCTTCTGGAAGATGTTAAATCTATTGCTGAGCAAACCAATTTACTGGCTCTTAACGCAGCCATCGAAGCAGCCCGCGCGGGTGACGCAGGCCGCGGCTTTGCTGTGGTAGCAGATGAAGTTCGCAACCTGTCCGTCCGTTCCACAGCATTCAACGAACAGATCCGCGAGCAGGTCAACAATTCAAAAGAAGTTATTTCACGTGTCCGCGAAACCGTAAGTGTTATGGCTTCACGCGACATGAATGAAACCATCACGGCAAAGGAAAGAGTTAATAAGCTATTAGAGAACATCACATCCATGAATGAATTTTTATCTAGCAAAGTTGGTGATGTCTCATCCGTTGTGGAGCAGATAAATCAGGCTGTCTGCAAGGCTGTTCGCTGCCTTCAATTTGAGGATATTAGTAGACAGACTCTTGACGCCGCCGATAATTATGTCCGGCACTTCATTGAGCTGACTGAAAAACTTGACCATGAACTAAATACCGGGTCTTCGGATCAAAACATACAAACCACACTTCATCGGATACAGGAAATTTTACTTCAATTATCTGATCACTGGAAAATGGAAGGTGAAAAAGCCGTATTACAGAAATCCATGGATGCGGGTGAAGTTGAAATGTTCTGAATAGCTGTTCCAAATTCCTGTCCACTATACAAATTACGTTCGTGGTAAGCTTGTCGAACCATGACGCAAAGCCTGAAATAGCAATATTTAATGCTGTTCACCCTTCGACAAGCTCAGGGCGAACGATTTTACTGTACAGGAATTTGGAACAGCTATTTAGCAAAAATATCCGGCATAAATAAAGGCATTTTGATCCAAATAAAATATTTTTTAACAGATGTTGAAGGAGAATGATATGGGAGTAACTGCACAAATATCCAATGATGAAAAAACCGTCACCATCAGGATTGATGGGCGTTTTGATTTTTCATACCAAAAAGAATTTCGCGAAGCTTACCGGAGCAACTGCACCTCCGGTCAGTTGTTTAAGGTAGAACTGGCGCGCACCGAATACATGGATAGTTCTGCGCTGGGGATGTTACTGTTACTGAAGGAACATGCAGATGACTGCAAAGGAAAAGTCATCCTTAATAAACCATCTGAAGTAATCAGAAAAATACTCGACATGGCGAATTTCAAAAACCAGTTCGAGATTAACTGAAATACGGAAATAATAATGACTGGCTTTGCACAAAAAATTGTAGCGAAATCATCGCAACCATCAATCTCTCGTGGCAAGGCGTTGGTGGTGGATGACGACACCACCAACCGCCTTGTATTAAAAAGATTCCTGAGTAAATCAGGTTTCGAAGTCGTAGAGGCGGAAAATGGAAGACAGGCCATTGACTGTTATAGTAAAGAACATCCGGATATCATTTTCATGGATATCATGATGCCAGTTATGGATGGCCTGGAATCTTCAAGACAAATCAAAGCCATGAACAGCAGGGAATTTGTTCCCATCATTTTTCTCACTGCCATGACAGACAGTAATACCATTACACGCTGCATTGAGGCTGGTGGCGATGATTTCCTCACCAAACCTGTCGATATGATCCAGTTACAGGCGAAAATCCGCTCCATGGAGCGCATACGCGATTTTCACAGGGAAATCACAGAGCTGCATCAGAAAATATATCACGAGCAAAAAGCCGCCGAGCACATATTTACTGCTGTTGTGGCCAGGGGTAATGCCAATATTGAGCATATTCATAGCCTTCTGCGTCCTGCCGATCTGTTTAGCGGTGATATGCTGTTGACTGCTTTCACCCCGCCCCGTGACATTCATATTCTCCTCGCTGACTTTACCGGTCATGGACTGTCTGCCGCACTCGGCGCCCTGCCCGCATCTGAAGTGTTCCACGCTATGACCGCCAAGGGATATGGGATTGATGAAATTCTAAATAGTATCAATAAAAAACTTAGCCACCTTTTACCTACAAATATGTTCATGGCGGCCCAGTACGTAAGCATCAGCAATGATCTTAAATATATCACGGTATGCAATTGTGGCATGCCGGATATCCTGTTGCTGGACAGGGATTGCAGTGTGATTAAGGAACGCATGTCTTCGCAAGGAATGCCCCTGGGGATTATGCCGAATTTCAATTTTTCAACCATATGTGAGCACTATAACATCGCATATAGTGACAGAATAATATTATCCAGCGATGGTCTGCTGGAAGCCACTAATGCTAAGGGCGAACAATTTGGTGAACAGCGCTTCGAACAAGCTCTTCTTAGCACGCAACAAAATAATAACACCAGCGCCTGTTTTGATAACGTAGTACATATGTTTGATACATTTTGCCATGACAGGCCACAGGCAGATGATGTAAGCCTGGTGGAAATTCCCTGCGTTCCAGAGAATCTTCCCCCGTGGGATAAGCAAACAATACTGCAGTTTTATGAAGAAAAGCTGGAGGTGCTGAGATCTCCTGCAGCAGTGGAGGATTCCGCAAAAGATTTGTCGGAAATAAGTTTGCTTTTCAATACTTATAGCCTGAGAAATGTTGATCCAGTCCCACTCATAATTAACCATATAAATCAACTTACAAATGCTGATGTTCCACATCAAAGCCTGTTTCTCATCTTAAGTGAACTTTATATCAACGCACTTGATCATGGCGTTCTTGATCTTAACTCTGAACTAAAGTCAAGCGCCGAAGGTTTTGAAAAATATTTCTCCGAGCGGGAACAACGTCTCAATGCACTGGATAAAGGATGCATCCGCATAACACTGCAAATTCAATTTCATAAAACAGGCGGCCAGGTTAACATCAAACTCAAAGACAGCGGCAACGGGTTCAACCACACAAATTACGGAGACGATCAAAACAATGAAAACTCATTGAGTGGCCGCGGTATTGCCCTTGTCAAACAACTTTGTTCATCAGTCACCTATTTTGATCCTGGCAATCATGTGGAAGCAATTTATCAATGGGACAGTCAGGACTTGTAGCACTTCTGTTATAAATTCACACTATAGTTACAGTCACAAAATCCATGACAAATGAAAAGCGTCATATAAAGGCAACCTCATTTCCAGGAACTGGAATATGGAACACACCTTGCCACGGAGGGTGGCTGCTGTTTATCATCCTGTTCCTGTCGTTCATCATTTTACCTGCCCGGGCAAGTGCCGGACAGACAGTCACCTACACAGTGGGCGTTGTCCCCCAATTCAACGCACAACACACCCATAGAATATGGATGCCTGTTCTGGAAGAACTGCAACGGCGCACCCACCTGCAGTTCAGGCTTGATGGATCACCCAGCATCCCGGAATTTGAACATCGACTGCTTGCCGGTAAATTCGATTTTGCCTACATGAACCCCTATCACTTTCTGCTCGCCAACAGGGAAGAAGGCTATCTGCCCCTGGTAAGAGATCATGGAAGAATGCTTGCCGGCATTCTGGTCGTGCGCAGGGACAGTCCATTAAAAACTATCAAGGATCTGGACGGCAGGATACTGGCTTTTCCAGCCCCGAATGCACTGGGGGCCTCCCTTCTGATGCGCGCAGAACTACAAAATATTCACCAGGTAACAACAAAACCTCGTTACGTTAAATCGCATGATTCCGTTTACATGAATGTCATCATGGGACAGGCTGCAGCTGGTGGTGGTGTGCAAAAGACATTCAACAAACAATCTGAGAAAATACGCGACAAGCTACGCATTTTTTATCGCAGCACAGAAATTTTCCCTCACCCTGTTGCTGTTCACCCGCGAGTGCCAGAAGCTGTACGCAGGAAGGTACGTGAGGCATTTCTGGAAATGGGGAAAACCGAAACCGGAAAAAAACTCCTGGCAAAAATACCGATAAAAACAATTGGCACTGCCATGACAGATGATTACCGCCCCCTTGAAAAAATGGGGCTGGAACATTTCTCCGCCAAATAGGGATAATAATGGGTATCCGTTCCAAATTAGTAGTGCCGCTAATAATAGGCCTTGTTGCTTTCATCCTGTTTTTGCATTTTTACTGGGTAGACAACTACCTGGATAGTGAATACAGAGACCATAAAAAAACACATAAAATGCTAATGAAAATGCTGGAGCCAGAACTGACAAGAGCCCAGATATCGGGTGATCTCGCATATATGCATTCCTTTCTGGACCAAGAGATGGAACTGCATAAAAAAGAGTGGCAACAAATTGCCGTTTATGATCACGAAGATCGTCAGCTTTATCCCCTGACAGTATCAAATCCAGCGCTGGGGAAATATGTTTTTGGACTTCGCCATAATCTGTACTTTGATGGAGAACCGTTTGGGCGTGTGATACTTACGGTTGACTGGAAAAATGAAAGGCAGGAAGAACTGCAACGTATCTACCAGATTGAGCAGTTACTTATTATTGCCTTTTCCATAATTATCTTTATCAGCATTTTCTGGCAGAATCATCTTGTCCGCACCCCCCTGATACGACTAAAGAAAGCTGCGACAAAACTGTCAGAGGGTGATTACACGGAAGATCTACCCAAAGCAGGTAAAGATGAAGTTGGTCAGTTAACCCACGCATTTGAAAAGATGCGCTCTAAACTTGAACGTTCCCATGCAGATTTAAAGCAGGCGTTAACGGATGCCAGGACTAGTGAGGCGCAACAACGTTCTGTGATCAATACCATGGCCGATGCACTTATTATTATTGACGAACAGGGAATTATCCAAAACTTCAACCCGGCAGCAGAACGCATCTTCGGCTATGATGCCGCCGAAGTCCTGGATCAAAACATCAAAATGCTCATGCCTGAGCCTTATGCCAGCACCCATGATGATTATTTATCGCGTTATCGAAACAACAATAACCCGCACATAATTGGTCAGTGTGTGGAAGTAGAAGGCGTCCGAAAAAATGGTGTTATCATAGCCATAGAGCTGAGAATCAGTGAAATTGATATGGGTGAGACACGAATGTTTAGTGGCATCATTCGAGATATCAGCGAGCGCAAGCGTACTGAGACCGAATTACGCATTGCCGCCATTGCTTTCGATACCCAGGAAGGCATTATTATTACTGATCCCGATGCAAACATTGTGCGCGTCAATCAGGCCTGCACCCAGATTACCGGCTATGATGCGGATGAGCTGATTGGCCATAACCCCCGTCTTCTCCAGTCAGGTCGTCAAAGCCCTGACTTCTATACAAGGATGTGGGATAGTCTCATACGCACAGGTCGGTGGTCAGGTGAAATCTGGAATCGGCGTAAAAATGGTGAAATATATCTCCAATGGGCATCCTTAACTGCGGTCAAGGATGAACAGGATAATGTCACGCATTATGTCGGCGGTTTCCTTGATATTTCCGAGTTGAAAGAACAACAGTTACAACTCGAATACCAGACGCAGGAATTAAGTGCTGCCCGGGATGCCGCCGAAGCCGCAGCCAGAGCAAAGTCCGAATTTCTCTCCATAATGAGTCACGAAATACGCACTCCTTTGAATGGCATACTGGGGATGGCGCAGCTGCTGACAAATACCCCCCTGGACGAAGAGCAAAATGAATATCTGCATACAATCATTCACTCCGGAAATGCCCTGCTGACCATTATTGACGATGTTCTTGACTTCTCCAAGATGGAAGCCGAAAAGATGGACCTTGAACAGCTTGAGTTCAATCTCGAACAAACAGCTTTTGAAGTAATTAATTTGCTCAGCGTCAAAGCTAAGGAAAAAAATCTGGATCTGGTCTTTGATTATGCGCCTGACTGCCCTCGGCATCTGCTTGGTGATGCTGGGCGCATTCGCCAGATATTGATTAACCTGATTGGCAATGCCATCAAATTTACCGAGCAGGGTCATGTCCTGCTGGAAATAAGTTGTCTGGGAGAATCAGGTCCAGAACAGATCGGCTACGAACATGTACAACTGAATTTTAAAGTTAAAGATACCGGTGTCGGCATCAGTCCGGAAAACCAGTTCCGCCTGTTCGACTCTTTCTCCCAGGCGGACGGCTCGACTACGCGAAAATTTGGCGGCACGGGCCTGGGACTGGCAATTTGTAAAAAACTGGTCACCCTGATGGGCGGTGATATCAGCATTGAAAGCAGTCTCGGTAACGGCGCTACTTTTCTGGTGCGCATAAACCTGCCAGTCGCCATGCCGAATAATCTCAGCGCATGAACAGGAGATTGCCTGTAGGCTCGATATAAGCACCTGAAAAA
>Ga0316207_10000738_pt1 | contig 46868 bp, 47 predicted proteins | sample 6weekpyrite_MG_FD_204943 | JGI IMG/M metagenome (GOLD analysis project Ga0316207, IMG submission 204943) | Microbial mat bacterial communities from mineral coupon in-situ incubated in ocean water Damariscotta River, Maine, United States -... | ecosystem: Environmental > Aquatic > Marine >... | reverse complement strand
AACTGGTGGTCTTCGACGTCGATGGCGTGCTTACCGATGGCAGTCTGTTTGTTGGTGATGACGGGCAGGAATACAAGGCCTTCAACGCCCGCGACGGGCTGGGCATGAAAATGCTGCACCGTTCCGGCGTGGAGATCGGCATTATTACCGCCCGCAGCTCCCATGTGGTCGAACACCGCATGCATAACCTGGGGATAAAATACGTCTATCAGGGCCGGCTGGAAAAGCTGCCGGCCTTCGAGGGGCTGGTGGAAAAACTGGGACTGGATTTTGAACAGACCGCCTATGTCGGGGATGACGCAGTCGATCTGCCGGTGTTGAAGCGCGCCGGGCTGGCCATTGCCGTGCAGGATGCCCATCCCATCGCCAAACAACATGCCCACTGGCAAACCCCGCACAACGGCGGTCGTGGTGCGGCACGCGATGTCTGTGATCTGATCATGGAGGCACAGAACACCCTGGATGCCCAGGTTCAGTATTTTCTATCATGACCCGTCTGCATTATTTTCTTACCCTGCTGTTCGTGGTCATGGTCACCGCCTTTGCTAACTGGCTGCTCAATGCCATCGAACAGAAAACCGTTGAGGAAACAACCGCCCTGCGTCATGAACCCGATTATTTTGTCGATCATCTCAAAGCTGCAGTATTCAATGCCGATGGCAGTCTGCACTATCGCCTGGCGGCCCGGCGGCTGGATCACTACCCCGATGATAATACTCTGCAACTGGCTGCGCCGGTGCTCAGGATGTTCAGCAAAGACCAGCCACCCTGGATCATGGTGGCCGAGGAAGGCGTGGTCTATGATAATGGCCTGCGCATCCATCTCAATGGCAAAGTGGATATCACCCAGCCTGGTGACGCCCGTACGGCCATGCAATTACTAACCCGGGACTTACGTATCGATACGCAGCGCAACTATGCTGAAACCGATGCTGCGGTTAAACTGACCCGTGGCTATCATCAGACTACCGCCGTGGGCATGCGCGCCAGCCTGGATCTGGGTCGTCTGGAACTCCTGGCGGATACACGAGGACGATATGAAGTATCCCATCCTTAAACCAGGCTTGCTGCTGCCACTATGGCTGCTGGCCATAATACCTGTATCACAGGTATCCGCCCTGAGCAGCGATCGGGAACAACCCATTCACATCGATGCCGACCGCATGGTCGCTGAAGAAGCCAGGGGCTACAGCCATTATCTCGGTAACGTACATATTACCCAGGGTAGTCTGAAAATAGATGCCGATGAGGTGTATATCTATCTGGTCGATGGCGCACTGAACAAGCTGATCATCATCGGCACCCCGGCGAAACTACAGCAAATTCCGGACAACAGCACCGAGGTAGTCTACTCACGAGCAAAACGTATAGAGTACTTCACCAGCACCGATCGCCTGTTGCTGATGGAGGATGCCGAAGTCTGGCAGGGCGCCAGCCGCTTTGCCGGCGAACGTATCGAATATGACAGCCGAAACAGCCGAGTCTCAGCCAGTTCGGTCGGCAAGGAGTCCGGTCGTATCCGCGCCGTGATCGTTCCGAAGAAGAAACCCGCAACGAGCGCAACCACAGCCGACGAAACCCCGATCGACGAGCCCCCAACCGACAAAACCCCGGCCGGTGAAACACCATGAACGAGCTCGCCTCCCCAGCACGAAGTGAACTCAGCGCCCGTCACCTGGCCAAATGTTATAAAGGCCGCGACGTAGTGCAGGATGTCTGCATAAATATAGAAAGTGGTGAAGTCGTTGGCCTGTTGGGACCCAATGGCGCGGGTAAAACCACTTCTTTCTATATGATCGTGGGGCTGGTGGCGGCAGACAGGGGTAGTATTTATCTGGACGGCAAGGACATTACGCCCCTGCCTCTGCACCTGCGCGCCCGTAACGGCATCGGCTACCTGCCCCAGGAAGCGTCAATTTTTCGCAAGCTCTCAGTAGCTGACAACATTATGGCCATTCTGCAGACCCGTTCCGACCTGGGCCGTTTTCAGCAGGAACAGAAACTGGAAGAACTACTGGAAGAACTACACATCACCCACATTCGCCATAATATCGGTATTAGTCTCTCAGGTGGTGAGCGCCGACGAGTGGAAATCGCCCGTGCGTTGGCCACCGAACCACGTTTCATTTTGCTTGATGAACCTTTTGCCGGCGTAGATCCTATTTCTGTGCTGGATATTCAGAGCATTATCAAACACCTGACCGAAAGAAATATTGGTGTACTCATTACTGATCACAATGTGCGTGAAACTCTGGGTATCTGTGAGCGCGCCTACATCATGAATTCCGGCCAGGTAATCGCCGCCGGCGATCCAGACGCCCTGCTCTCAGACGGCCAGGTCAGAAAAGTCTATCTGGGCGAACACTTCCGTCTGTAATACCTCCCCTTGTTGCGCTCAATCAAGACTCGACTTATTAAGATCACATAAAGTCATAAATAATAATGGTAAACACCGCAGTAAATTTATTGGTTATTCCAGGCTGGATTTTTTCAGCCCTCCCAGAGAGGTATGAGCACTTTTGAAGAAATGATTTTTTTGTTTTGTCAATTCAATTGTCATGAAAAAACTATGCCAAATTTCCTGCACTGCAAATTAAAATAAGCTAAAATTAATATAGCCAGTTACCCCTACATACCGGCTGAGATCACTAACATAAAATATGAAACAGGCTTTACAACTCCGACTCGGTCAACACCTGACCATGACGCCCCAGTTGCAGCAAGCGATCCGCCTGCTACAGCTATCAACACTGGAACTGCATACCGAAATTCAGGATGCGCTGGACTCCAATCTGATGCTGGAACTGGATGAAGAACACAACAACACGTCAGCTGACAAAAACGACGCAGAAAGCCTCACCGGGATAGACAACGACAAAGCCGCCAGCACCGAAGTGGCTGAAATCAAGAGTCCGGATGAAGACTCATCAATTCCTGACGAGCTGCCGGTCGATTCCAACTGGGACGATATCTACGAATCCATCAGCCCACCATCCTCAGCCGGCAACGCAGCCGAACATGATTTCGAGATTTCCGGTAACAGCAGCGAATCACTGCAGGATCATTTGCACTGGCAGATGGAACTGACGCCCTTTTCCGCAACTGATCTGGCCATTGCCGAGGTCATCATCGACAGCATCAATGATGATGGCTACCTGGGCGCCCCCATCGAGGATATCCATCAGGCACTGGTCAACGACCACGAAGAAATCGAACTCGATGAAGTTGAGGCCGTGCTGCACCGTATCCAGAATTTCGATCCCGCCGGAGTTGGCGCCCAGGACCTGCGTGAGAGCCTGATACTGCAACTAAAACAGTTTCCACTTGAGTCCGAATGGCTGGAACCCGCCATCCAGCTGGTCAACGATCACTTCGAGCTGCTGGCTAACCGCGACTATGCCCTGCTGGCGCGGCGCATGAAAATCAGTGAAGAAGGGTTGAAGAAAATTATTCACCTGATTCAATCATTGAACCCCCGTCCCGGCAGCCAGATCACCGCGAGCCAGCCGGAATATATCGTCCCGGATGTGATTGTCACCAAGGTCAAGGGCAAATGGCAGGTAGAGCTGAATTCCGATGCGGCGCCGCGGCTGCGCGTCAACCCGCATTACGCCAGCCTGATCAAAAAAGTTAACGACAGCAAGGACAATACCTATCTAAAAAACCATTTGCAGGAAGCACGCTGGTTTATCAAGAGCCTGATGAGCCGCAACGAAACCCTGCTCAAGGTTTCCCGCTGTATCGTCGAACGCCAGGCTGATTTTCTCGAATATGGTGAAGAAGCCATGAAGGCGCTGGTGCTGCATGACATTGCCGAAAAAGTCGATATGCATGAGTCCACCATTTCCCGCGTCACTACCCGCAAATACATGCACACCCCACGTGGTATTTTCGAACTAAAATACTTTTTTTCCAGTCACGTTTCCACCGCCAGTGGCGGCGAATGTTCCGCCACGGCAATCCGCGCCCTGATCAAAAAACTGATTGCCGCCGAACTGCCCAACAAGCCATTAAGCGACAGTAAAATCGCCAACATACTTTCTGATCAGGGTATCATGGTCGCACGCCGTACCATTGCAAAGTACCGGGAGGCGCTGGCCATTCCACCCTCAAATGAACGTAAACGCCTCGCATAAATACCAGGAGGAACACTATGCAATTGAATATAACAGGACATCATCTCGAAGTTACTGATTCGCTCCATAACTACGTTGTCAGCAAACTTGAACGGGTTGAGCGACATTTTGATCATGTTACCAACGTCCACGTTATATTAAGCGTCGAGAAACTCCGACAAAAGGCAGAAGCGACCATCCATGTCAGTGGCGGCAACCTTTTTGCTGATGCCGAACACGAAGACCTGTATGCTGCAATCGACTCCATGACTGACAAACTGGATCGGCAAATCAAGAAACACAAGGAAAAAATCACCAATCATCACCGCGGCAGTGGCAGCCCGAAACGGCAGCCGACCATGGAAGAAGACTAAGGGCATAAAGCCCCGGTATTCATATCGAATAACCGGGGCGCCTGTATAAAACACAACATGAAACCCAAGAGAACCAGGCATGCAACTCAGTGACCTGTTAAGCGAAAATCGTATTGCCTGCGATGTAGATGCGCATAGCAAAAAACGGGCGCTCGAAGCGCTCAGTCAACTGCTGGCGCAGGATCAACAATACGCCACTGCCGGTGACATCTTTGACAGCCTGCTGTCAAGGGAACGTCTGGGCAGTACCGGCATCGGTTATGGCGTCGCCATTCCCCACGGTCGAGTGAAAAACACCCGCCAGGCCAGCGGCGCATTTATCCGGCTAACTGAGGGTATCGACTTCGATGCCATTGACAAAGCGCCGGTTGACCTGCTGTTCGCCATGCTGGTGCCAGAAAAATCCACGGATGAGCACCTGCAAATTCTTTCGGAGCTGGCCAGCCTTTTCAATGAACAAAGCCTCAGGGACAGCCTGCGCCAGGCCGGTAGTGCACATGAAATCTATTCGCTTATCAGGGAACGACAGCAAACACACACCTGATCATGACCACGACACTCACGGTACAGGACGTCTTTGACAGCCATCAGAAGCCACTGGAGCTACATTCGCTCTCAGATACACATCAGACCGAGCGCCTGATTCTCGAACAGCAACAACCTCAGTCCGGCCCCCAACCCAACCTGGTCGGCTACCTGAACCTGATCCGCCCTAACCGTATCCAGGTGCTGGGCGAAACCGAAACTCGGTATTTATCCGGGCTGGAAGCTGATATTTGCGAGGACACCCTGCGCCAGTTGTTCGACGCCCGTCCGGCCATGATTATTTTTGCCTGTTCCACCCTGCCGCGGGATGCGCTGCGCCAGTGGGCCAGTAATACGGCGACTCCCCTGCTCGGCTCCCCCCTCACCGCACGCCGAGTTATCGAGGTGCTGGATTTTCACCTCAACAGCATTCTCTCCAGAAAACAGATCATCCACGGCGTATTCATGGAAGTACTGGGGCTGGGCGTATTACTCACCGGCCCCAGTGGCGTGGGGAAAAGTGAGCTGGCGCTGGAATTATTAACCCGCGGCCACCGTCTTATTGCTGATGACGCACCTGAATTTTTCCAGGCTACCCCGGATACCGTGCACGGTCGCTGTCCGGACCTGCTCACAGATTTTATCGAGGTTCGTGGGCTGGGTGTACTTAACGTGCGTGCCATGTTCGGTGATAATGCACTGCTCAATGACAAGCGCCTGAGTCTGATTATCCGTCTGGAGTATCTTGGTGCGGAAAAATCACCGCTGGAACGACTGGACTGCGCCCAACGGCATGCCAGGGTACTGGATATGGACATTCCCGAAGTTACTTTGCCTCTGGGGCCGGGACGGGATCTGGCCATCATCATTGAAACTGCAGTACGCAACCATGCCCTGCATTTGCGCGGTTATAATTCGGCTCAGGACTTTATCAAACGTCAGCAACAACTGATCGATAAAAACTCATCATGAAAATGATCATCATCAGCGGCCTGTCCGGTTCGGGCAAGTCCATCGCCCTCAACCTGCTGGAAGATCTGCAATACTATTGTATCGACAACCTGCCGGCAGCCATGCTCTCAGCGCTGGCTGATCAGTTACTGTCCTCCACTAACCTGGAACACGAGAATATCGCTGTTGGCATCGATGCCCGCAACACACCAGCCGATCTGGCGGACTTTTCCAATATTCTCAAAGATCTGAAATCCCGCCAGCTGGATATCGAAATTTTCTTTCTTGAAGCTGACAATCCAACACTGATTAAACGTTTCAGTGAAACTCGCCGCCGCCATCCGCTCAGCAGTGATGAAGTGCCCCTTAGTGAAGCCATTATTCAGGAACGTAGCCTGCTGGAACCCATTGCCTCTGAAGCTGACCTGCATCTGGACACCAGCCGCACCAATATTCACCAGTTGCGTGAACTGATTCAGTCCCGGGTCAACAGCGGTGATCGCACCCGACTCTCCCTGCTGTTCGAGTCTTTCGGTTTTAAACAGGGCATACCGGTCGATGCTGACTTTGTCTTTGACGTGCGCTGCATTCCAAATCCGCACTGGGAACCCCGACTACGCAGACTGACCGGCTGTGACCCGGCTGTTGCCGAATTTCTGGAACAACATGACGATGCTATAAAAATGTTTGAAGACATCCGCAACTTTCTTGAACCCTGGATACCCCGTTTTGAAGCCGACAATCGCAGTTATATGACTATCGCTGTCGGCTGCACGGGTGGCCAGCATCGATCAGTTTATATGGTTGAGAAACTGGCCGCCTGGTTTAAACAACAACGCCCAGGCATTCTGCATCGGCATCGGGAACTTTTATGAGGAACCAGAAATGAGTGTTGGTCTGTTAATCCTGACCCACAACAGTATCGGCCAGACGCTGTATGATACCGCTGTTGCCGTCATCGGCAATGCCAGCCTGCCAACCCGAGTGCTGGTGGCTTCCATGGACTGCGATACCGATGAAATGCTGGAACAGGTTCGTATTAATTTGCAAAAACTGAATACCGGTCAGGGAGTTTTAATCCTGACCGACATGTATGGCGCCACGCCCAGCAATATTGCTTCTGAACTACTGAACCCCAGCCGAGTACTGGTTTCAGGCATCAACCTGCCGATGCTGGTGCGGGTAATGAATTATCCTGATCTCGAATTAAATGACCTGGCCGAAAAGGCTATCAGCGGTGGTCAGGAGGGCATCCTTGCGCTGACCGCCAGGGGTGACTGAACAACTCCACAGCAGGCTATGGGGAATCAAACCCAAAGTGATTAATCGAAAAGGTTACCATAGGTGCTAAAAAAAGAGATCCTGATCTGCAACAAACTCGGCCTGCATGCCCGCGCCGCCGCCAAACTGGTGACCCTGGCCTCGGAATTCGGCGCCGAAATTTTTCTTCATCAGGGCGATAAAAAAGTAAATGGTAAAAGCATTATGGGCGTGATGATGCTGGCCGCCGGCAAGGGAACCTCCCTGTTGCTATGTGCGGATGGTAAAGATGAACAGGAAGCAATCGAAGCGATTGAACAGCTGGTCAACAACCGTTTTGATGAGAAAAATTGATTCCTGCTTTAGTCCTCTACAGTCACAAAAATGCGTCTGCCCTGCCAGGCCGTGTGAAACGGAAATTAACCACAGAGGACACGGAGGACACGGAGGACACAGAGATAATATTGACAGGCTTTTGCGCGCTCCTGTTCGTTATAACCACTTTAATAAAATATTAGGAAGCCCTGATTAATTACAACATTGTCATTCCGGCGAATGCCGGAATCCAGAAAGTCACTAAATAGCTGTTCCAAATACCAGATCACTTGTGAATTTCTACGTTCGTGGTGAGCTTGTCGAACCATGAACGTGGAAATACTGTGAATAGAGCGCCTAATCTGCTTGTCCTTCGACAGGCTCAGGACGAACGGTAATACCTGAAGTGTACTGGTATTTGGAACAGCTATTTAGTACGTAACACATGGATTCCGGAACTCCGCTTCGCTACGTCCGGAATGACGAATTAATCAGAACCTGCTTAAGTTTTAAACTGGGAAACAAGTTGCTGCAAATCATTTGAGAGCTGTGCAAGTTCACTGCTTGCTTCCGATATCTGTCCGGTTCCTTCTGCGGTCTGTCTTACAACATCATTTATATTGCTGATGTTTCTGTTGATTTCTTCTGAGACGCTACTTTGTTCCTCTGCTGCAGTGGCAATCTGTACATTCATATCCGATATATTCGTTACCGCCTGCGTAATCGCCGTTAATGAAGTCGATGCCTCATTCGCTTTTTCTACACTGGCGCCGGCACAGTCCTTGCTGGTCTGCATGACTTCTACCGCCTGGCGAGAATTTTGTTGCAATCGCTCAATCATGTTCTGGATTTCCTCCGTTGACTGCTGAGTACGGCTGGCCAGGGTGCGAACCTCATCAGCAACCACGGCAAAACCACGTCCCTGCTCGCCGGCTCGCGCCGCTTCAATTGCCGCATTTAGCGCCAGCAGGTTTGTTTGCTCCGCAATCCCTTTTATCACATCCAGAACACTACCGATATTTTCACTATCTGATTCAAGCTCATTAATAACCTTTGCGGATTGCTCTATCTCAGCCGCGAGTTTATTAATAACTGCTGTCGTCTCACTGACTATATTCTTGCCGCTTACAGATTCTTCATTGGCGCTTTGAGCAAACGCTGCAGCTTCACCTGCATGGCGTGCGACTTCCTGAACCGTAGCCGTCATTTCATTCATCGCGGTTGCAACCTGCTCTGTCTCATTCTGCTGCTGTAGAACACCTTCAGTTGTTTCACGGGTGATAGTATCCATTTCTTCTGCGGCTGAAGCCAGTTGTGCGGTAGACCCTGCTACCTGCGACACGGTCTTTCTTACTTTCTCAGCAAACTGGTTAAACGCTATCGCCAGCATCGCGATTTCATCCTTGCCGTTTTCATCAAGCCGCATGGTCAAATCACCTTCGCCCTCGGCAATGTCATTCATTGCATTGACTGTGCGTTTGATGGGATTACTAATGCCCAGACTCAGGAAATAGACCAGCATAAGGCCGGCGGCAAAAACCAGCCCGCAGACAAGGATTGTTATGTTTCTAATACGATTAATCGCTGCCACATAGTTACTGCGATCCATAACGATTTCCAGAACCCCGACAGGCTGGCCCGAAAAATCCTTGACACTGCGCGCATAAACAGTAACCGGCCGATCCTTATAAACCGATTGCATACTTACTGTTTTATCCTTTATTGCCTGATTCATGTCTTCAGTTGAGAGCAGATCATTTTTCTCAAGCGTTGTCCCAAATGCATTGAAACCATTGCCACGCTTCACATACAGTGAAATATCGACATTGTATTCTTTCTTGAAGTTTTCAAAAAAAGGGCGCCCAAAGGACATACCGAATTCAACCGAGCCAATATGGTCGCCCTTATAGAACACCGGCACAAGGCCACGAATCCCCAGTCCGGCGACCCCTTTTTCCAGACCGGATACAGGCTGTTTCAATTCATTGGTCTTAACCACTGTTTTTCTAAATGACGACAGATCATCACCAAATTTCTGCGGCTTATGCGCCCTCAGGAAAGACGTGGCGGGCGGAGTATGAAACTGGAATTGACGCACCCCATATTTTTCCTTAAAAATTTTAAATAGCGGTACGGTGCGTTGCGCTAATGCCTCCCTGTCGCCCTCGGCAAATGCCTGCTGGACTTCAGGTGTCTGCGCCACAAGCAGACTCAGCGCCTGCGCCATCTGCCCCTTTGAATTAATTTCCGCCTGCGCATTATCAAACAATTTTTCCAGTTCGCGAGACTCTGCCTCATGAACAATACTTGAAATCTGGGTGATGACAAGTGGAATAATAACTGCGATCAGCAACAGCAGACTGACACCAAAACCTGCAATAAGGCGAGTGCCTATCTTAAAATTACGAAACATATTCTGTCTCCAACATCTTAATTAAAAGAAAACAAAATCCCGGCAACCTTATTCCGATAAGTCACAAATCAGGAAAAAATACATTATTGCTTGACTCCTTCGTATAGTTGGCCAACCTGTCTTCTGCCAGAAATATTCCCTACAAATGAAGTCAGTTATATTTGTGAAGTTGTCGTTCCTGCACAGCTATTTTAACGGCATACACCGCTATTACTTTAATCCCCTAAAACAATAATAATATTGCTTATATATCCGACCTGAATGCCTATATATATTATATTTATGAGTGCGTTCTTAAACGTAGTGCAACATGCGTACGAACGATATTGGAAGAAAAGATGGGGACTGTATGAAAGCGTGAGGCTATTTATTATTCCAGCTCTTCCCAACGCAGGTAGGACTGCTCCAGCTCCTGCTGCAGCGTCTCCAGGCGTTGCAGGATATCCACGATCTGCTGTTTATGCTGCTGGTAGAATCCACTGTCACTGATCTGCGCCTGCAGACTCTCCTGCTCGGCCTCCAGTGATTCGATTTTCTCCGGCAGGCTGTCGAGTTCCCGTTGTTCCTTATAGCTCAGTTTACGCGATTTATCCGCAGCTGATATTTTTTCCGCGGCGGCGGTTCCCTTATTGGTAGCCGGCCGGGCAGCCGGTATCTGCACGCGCTGCTGTAGCCAGTCCTGATAACCGCCAACATATTCGCGCAAAACACCCTCCCCCTCGAACACCAGGGTGCTGGTCACAACATTATCCAGAAAACTACGATCGTGGCTGACCAGTAGCAGGGTGCCCTTGAACTCGGTCAGTAACTCTTCCAGTAATTCCAGAGTTTCTACGTCAAGATCATTGGTGGGTTCATCCATCACCAGCAGATTCGCCGGTCGAGTAAACAACTGCGCCAGCAACAGGCGGTTACGCTCGCCACCGGAAAGTGAGCTGACGGGGGAATTCACGCGCTGCGGCGTAAACAGAAAATCCTGCAAATAGCTGATCACATGGCGGGAACGGCCATTGATGGTCACCTGCTCCGTACCCAGATTAAGATTTTCAATTACCGTCTTTTGCGGCTCCAGTTGCGCCCGCTGCTGATCAAAATAAGCCACTTCCAGTTTGGTCCCCAGCGTTACCTTTCCGGTATCCGGCGGCAACTGTCCCAGCAGCATTTTTATCAGGCTGGTCTTGCCGACGCCATTGGGACCAATAATGCCAATCCGATCACCCCGCATGATGCGGGTGGAAAAATCACGCAACAGACAACGACCGCCCAGACTCAGAGCTGTATTCTCAACCTCCGCTACCAGCTTACCGGAGGCGCTGGCCGACTCCAGGTTGATTTTCGCTTTACCGCCCTGTTCACGCCGCGCTCTGCGCTGCTCGCGCAGGGCTTTGAGCGCGCGCACCCGACCTTCGTTACGGGTGCGCCGCGCCTTAATCCCCTGCCGGATCCAGGTCTCCTCCTGGGCCAGCTTTTTGTCGAACAGCGCATTCTGTTCTGTTTCTACCGCCAGTCGTTCTTCCTTCTTGCGAAGATAATTCGCATAGTCGCCGGGCCAGGAAGTCAGCTGCCCCCGATCCAGCTCGATAATGCGGGTCGCCAGCTGCTGTAGAAAAGTTCGATCATGGGTAATAAATAAAAGTGCGCCGTTAAAACCCAGCATGAATTCTTCCAGCCAGGTAATGCCCTCGATATCCAGATGGTTAGTGGGTTCATCCAGCAACAGCAGATCCGGCTCCTGCACCAGCGCGCGCGCCAGCAGCACGCGACGCTTGAGTCCGCCGGAAAGCTCATCCATGCTTTTGTCCACCGGTAGTTCAAGACGTGAAATGGCCGCGGATACACGCTGCTCAAACCGCCAGCCTTCCGCTGCTTCAATTTGCTGTTGCAGGTGGGAAAATTTTTCCAGCAGATCAGCGTCATGCTCCCCCTGCTCAAGCTGGTGGGCCAGACGATGGTAGTCGCTCAGCAGGGTTCCCAGACTGTCCAGACCACTGGCCACCACATCGAAAACACTGCGCTCGTCCCCGACGGGGACATCCTGCTCCAGGCTTGCCACTCGCAGGCTGTCATGGCGCCAGATTTCGCCGTCATCGACCCCAATTTCAGCAGCGAGCACACGTAACAGGGTGGATTTACCGGTACCGTTGCGTCCCAGCAGACAAATCCGCTCACCCCGTTCAATATTCAGGTTGACCTGTTCTAACAGGGGCGCGCTGCCAAAGGCAAGCGATACGTTTTTGAGGCTAACTAGTGGCGGCATAAAAATAGTAATGCAAATATTCAGAAATAATCCGCCATTATACCGACTTTCCTTGCCCCCCCTATAGTTTCAGTTAAAATAGAACCACCATGCACCCACTCCTCCCGTATCTGCGCAATGAAAGATAAAGAAACCAGCAGGGAACTGCGCCAGAAAATGGAGCAGCTTATCATTGAGCACCGGGATCTGGATGAGGTGATTCACCGACTGGCGTGCGATCCCGAAATCGATCAATTGCAAATCATACGTTTAAAGAAACGCAAACTGTATCTGAAAGACATAATCATGCGGCTGCGTAGCAAGTTGATCCCTGATATCGAAGCCTGAGTCGCTCACTTCCCTGGGAGAACCCGGAAATGACTAATTCACCCTCGGACAATCCCGATGCCGAGCTCCTGCTCGCCACCCATTGCGCCCACTGCAGCGTTGTCCTCGAAGGCCTGTCGCAACTGGTAAAGGAAGGCCTGATTGGACATCTTGCCATCACCAATATCGTAGCCCGGCCAGAGCGAGCCGAGGAACTTAATGTACGCTCCGTGCCCTGGACACGCCTCGGCCCCTTCATACTGGAAGGTCAGCATTCTCCAGGCGAACTACGCAAATGGGCGCAGCGCGCCAGCAGCCTCGAAGGTATGAGTGAATATATCGCAGAAGAACTGAAACAGGGACATCTCAACAAACTGACAAAAATACTGAATAACGCGCCCCAGCAACTTCGGGCAATCATTCCATTGCTGGAGGATGAGGATACTGAAATGCAGGTGCGCATCGGAATTGACGCGATTCTGGAAAGTATTGAAAACAAAGCCGACCTGGCTCGACTGATTCCAGAATTCAGCCATCTCACATCCCATAAAAATCCCCGCATTCGCACCGATGTCGGCTATTACCTGGCCCTGACGGACAGCCCTGAAGCTATTCCGGTATTGAAAAAACTATTAGAGGATGAATCGGAAGAAATACGGGAGATAGCCCGGGAAGGGCTGGAAAGACTGGCCGAGACGGAGGCCTGAAAATCTTGTGAAAAACGCAGAGGCGCAGAGGACGCAGAGTTTTATAAAATTTCATGCATGATGAATTGTATACAATCCATGATGTGAATATTCTACCGGCTAAAGCCGGGAGATATAAATCCCCTGCCTGGGAACAAAATAATAATCTTTGCGTCCTCCGCGCCTCCGCGTTCTCTGCGTTTATAATGAAAATCAGATTCAAACTTCAGCCCGCCAGCATCGCGCGGGTTTCTTCAAACTGGCCGCGAATAGACTCCAGTACCTGAGGAATCACTTCGTCACTCATGCCAATCATTTCCCAGGCTGACGGATGAATGCGCGGCGCATCCGTCTCTTCAGCATCATTGGTATCCAGTTCTGCCAGCACAGCCAGACAATTGGCAATATGCACAACTGCCGTTTCTTTCCTGAACTCGTCTGCTTTTTCGGGCTCATGATGCCAGCCGATCGTTGCCACCAGCATCGCCGGCCAATGCCAGTCTCGCGCCAGCTGGGCGCCCAGTTGCGCATGATCAAAACCAATGATTTCACGTTCCGTCAGGTAGAGATCCGGTTCATCCGGTTCTTCAATTGAACGCAGCACCGCTTCGCGCGCCAGATCGGGCAACTGGCTGTACATCAGCAACTGGCCAATATCGTGCAACTGGCCCGCCACGAACAACGCATCTGGTTGCAGACCTTTAATATCATCCGCCAGTGTTTTTGCCGCCAGCCCGCAATACAGGCTGTGCAACCAGAAATCATCCATGGTAATTAAATCATTAGGGATACCTTCAAAGACTTTCAGTGAGGTGGTCGCAAGCACAAGATAACGTAGCCGCCTGGTGCCGATAATATTAACCGCCCGGACAACCGTATCCACTTCCTTGCTCAAACCATACAGCGGACTGTTGGCCATTCGCAGCAACTGTGCGGTAAGACCGGGATCCTGGCTAACAACTTCTGAGACCTGTGCTGCTGTACTTTCAGGATCATCAAGCACGTGATTAACCCGTAAATAGACCTCAGGAAAAGAAACAATTTCTTCAACACTGCTGACAAGTTCGGACAAATTCTCAGGCATTGTTCACCATGCTATGGTTGATTGACGGGTTCGTTTATACTCAATACTGGCCTACTAAAGTATAACCATAGAAAAGCAGGAGTCTAGCCGCGAATTAATATTCAGGCGCAATACAATCACCCTATGCCAAAACTTCCTGACAAATGGTATGTCTATATGCTCTGCTGTAGTGACAATTCCTACTACACCGGCATCACCAAAGATCTATCTCGTCGACTGCAACAACATAACGATGGCCAGGATGGCGCCAAGTATACCCGTTCCCGACGACCGGTGACCCTGGTCTATCAGGAGCAACTAGCCGATCATTCCGCTGCCCTGAAACGAGAAATGGAAATAAAGCGGCTTAAAGCACAAGCGAAACGGGCGCTGGCTGCAGGCAAGCAGACGGGATATTAAATTGCAGGTTGGGTAGAGCGAAGCGAAACCCAACAAGCGAGTATCCCGATGGGTTTCGCTTCGCTCTACCCATCCTACAGTTTTCCGCTACAAGCTGGGGGAATTAAAGTCTAAGAGATTAGCTTCCACTACAATCACCACCGGGCGTGATTTTTCAGTTCACGTATCGCCTTGTGAACAGTATGGATTTGTCGGGTTTTAAAACCCGCGCTGCGGTAGATACTTGAAAAATCAGGGTAACCCCCCAATTCAGTCACTACCAGTAATTCCGGTTTAAGCTGTTCGTCTGTCATATAGTTCGCCACTGTTTCGCAGATACCCGTAAGCCATAGTATAATCCTGAAAAAAGCAGCTATCATTCTGCTTATTTGTCATCAGGTTCCCGATAATGAGTAGAGGAATACGATAATGCCCTATTTTGTTTATGAAATTAAACCCGCTGTTAGTGAACTGGTAAAAAATCTCGAGATGCTGAAGGAATTTGAGGCCTACAAAGAAGCCAAAGACTTTGTCAAAGAACAACGCAACAAGCTCTCTGCTGAAGACAAAACTGTTTACAAAATTATTTTTTCTGACAATGCACTACAGGCTGAAGAGCAATTGATGGAAAAACGTGAGGCGCCCATCGTTCAGGAATGGGAAAAATAATCCCCGCCTGTCAGAGCTGTAGAAAGATACCAAAATGGATGAGGATCAATATCGCTCGATATACCGATCGGTCAACCAGCACAAATGTGTGTTTGAAAAAGCCATCAATGCACGGCGCTGCAACTGCAGCTGCGCAAGGCGGTTTAACCTTGCTGATCGCGAGGGCGTTGCCTGTGACTCAGGCAAACGTTATGAAGACTGTCTCAAACTACTTCTTCAGCTGCGCCAAAATGCCAGTTTCGCCCTGCGTGTCGCCCGCATTGATGGACAACTTCCGCACGCCAATGAAATCAGGGTTCAGGCCGGAGGCCTGTCCGGACTGCAGCAGGTCGTACTGAAGCAGGATCCGACTGTGCCGGACATGAATGATATCGATGGCCTGCTAGGCGCGGCTGAACAGCAGTTCGGCCAGATCGAAGATTTTCCCTACCCTGAAATCATCAAAGCTATCACCCGTTTCAAGGGGCGCCAGCGTCGTAGACGTTGATCCATGCCTGTATTCAGGACGAAAACCAGTCAAAAGTACAGTCCAGATGCGCGCGCACCTGTACCAGACCCTGCAAACCATCTTCACTGATAACAGCAATCGGCGGGCGTGCAGGAAAGTGCTTGTTGCATTTATTCATCCATATCATGGCCATCTGCTTGCTATGTGGATAGCTTGTTCGTAGCGCTTCAAAAATTCCGACAATATGCTCAAGTCGCTCGTATACTTCCGGTATTTTTGGAAAAGGCGCACCATCCCGATATTTCCTCAATGCCCGAGTCGGCGTTTTTTCCGGCAGGTTCAACACTTTCACCTGCGCTGCAGCGCTCAGCCCCCATTCATCCAGAATCTTCATAATTAATCGGGTTAGTGTGCTGAAATCAGCATCGCTCATTTCATCCATTGTTTTTTCATTCATAATAAAATCTGCAATAAACAAACCCGTAGCTTGCTGCGGGGTATTAGTCGAAGGAACAATCTGAACCGCCATGGCGCTTCAATAAAGACACTCTTAACTATTTTAGAATCATTTACAATACACTATCAGGGATAGGTTTTACCGCGTAAATTGCAGGTTTATTCCCTCGGCAAATATTAGCGCAAAATTCACGCGCTCGATGCAAGCATGAATGCGCCAGCTTTATAACGGCGCATTGAAAGACGTCGGCCACTGAAGCCATTAGAATCTGTGAAGTAAAAATAGAAAATGATGAAATTCTGATCGCACTGCAGTGCGATCAGTGCTTGTTTTTCGACTGAAAAGGATACTGCAAAATATTAACCGACTCGGTAATATCACCCACGTTTTCTTCATCCATGCTGGTAAAGGCCAGCTCATAGGAGGCAATAGTAATCACGTCGCCCAGCTGCAGGGCATGCAGGTCGATCCGTGTCTCACCATTGAAAGTGCCATTCTTGCTGTTCATATCCTGAATAAATATCTCATCATCATTCAGAATGATCTGGGCATGCAGGCGGCTGATGCGTGGTTCTTTAAGAACGATATCATTATCACTGTGCCTGCCAATATTAAAACACTGTTTATTCAGCGGATACTCGCCAACCCAGCGTCCGTTTTTGCGCACAATAATTTTTCGGCTTGCAGTGATCATGATCTCATCACTGATTACAGCATGCGCATCATTGCCATTCGTTAATACAGGTATATTTTCTGCTGAGATATCAAATGGCTGCCAGTTCAATTCAGCAATCGATGTCTGAATCATATCTATGCTGATCTGCTTTTTGCTGTCCACAAAGGCACAGGTAAGCGCGTGGTCCATAAGCACATTGATCAGACGCGGCCGGCCACCGGTATATTCATAAATCAGAGGAAAAACATCGCTATCAATAGAAACCGTATGCTCCTCACCCGCCACATTCAGGCGATGGTTTATATAATCATCGATATCTTCCTCGCTCAACGCTTCGAGGTGATAACGTAAACGCGCACGCTGCCGAAGTTGCTCCAGTTCCGGCTGATCGATAATAACATTCAGTCCTGGCTGACCGATCAAAAACAGGCTCAACAGTTCATTTCCGTCTTTCTCGAATTCAAGTAACAGACGGATTTCTTCCATAACTTCAGGCGCCAGATTCTGTGCCTCATCAACAATCAGAATGACCTGTTTATTGTTTCTGTATTGTTCCACCAGGTAAGTATAAATCTGATCCAGCAATTCCACTTTGCGATCATGGAAAGACTTTATCCCGAACTCGCGCAGCAACATTTGCAGAAATTCAACATTGTTGAGTAAGGTCTGGTGTATTCTGAACGCCAGGGTAGAGTCATCCAGGCTGGACACGAGATCCTGAATAACCAGCGACTTGCCAGAGCCGATTTCGCCGGAAAGAATAAACAGTTTGTCATGATTACGTATAGCGTATTCCATATACGCCCTGGCGCGGGAATGACTGCTGCTCAAAAACAGAAATTTCGGATCTGTCGTCAGTCGAAATGGATGTTCATGCAAATTGAAAAAATCGTAATACATTGTCCCGTGGATCCATCCTGTTTAAAGTGAGCCTGTAAAAATATTATTTCAGTTACTATTTTAGCAAGTTCCCCGCAATGATCGCCACAAATGTGCACCAGGGCGGGTCTTTCAGCAATTTTAATAACGCCTGTGCCTGACTCAGAAAAAAATATAAGCTGTTGATTTACAATGATTTAAAGAAAAGGATAGCGTAGCAAAAAAAAATCCTCAGAAATCAGCCGACCGCCTATAACTAATTACATAGCATAAAATTCAGCAAAATCAGCACGGCCCTGTCTTTCCAGCAATTTTCCTGGCTCGTATTAAAACTTCACAAACGCCAGCGAGTAGTCAAAATTAAACATATCCTGCTCACTGATAGCGGTATAAACAAGCTGCAGGAAAGACAGGTTTTGATCAACCGCACGGGCAAAGTTATAAACCAGACTGATCGCCAGCGAGTCAAGCTCAGCCTCCAGTCGGCGCTGGCCTTCACCGTCGGCATGTTCGTGTTCCTCCAATAACAACTCGAGGCGCGCTTCGCTGTAAAAAAGAAATCGCAACATTGCCATTCGGATCAGCAGCATCTGCATGTAGGTAAAGGGATCCGGCATGGTAAAGTACCATTCCCGGAACAGGCAGTTGCACAAATAACGGCTGAAATAACGCTCTATTTTTTTATTCATAGCCGGGCTGACAAGACGACGCCGGCTGTCATAGACCCTCTGCATATCCTCGACAGGTATGTCCGATATACTGTTAACTGAATCCACTCCCAGATTTTTGAAGGCATGCTGCGCTATCTGACTTAATTTCTCATCTGGAAATTGAGTAATTTTTATCTCCAGAATGGCGCGAATCACCAGCAGGGCAAGAGGATTACTTGAGTCATCCTGCTCCAGGTAATTCTGAATATTCTTCAGGTTTTCCCTGTCCATTGACTGACGCAAATCCCGCTCCAGCCTGTCACTGTTACTTGATGCGCAGTCACGATGGTAATAGGTAGAGATTTGATGCGCCAGTTTGGCCAGTGCATACAGGCGAACGTTCAGGGAAACATCTTCAAGCGCCGCCAGTTCGAGCAGCCCCCCACGCACCTGGCGGAAATTTTCCGCATAATAATCAAATGGATTCTGCGGCAATTCCCGCTGAATGGGATAGTTTCTTGATCTTGGAAGTTGCGAGGTGCTGAAACGAGTCAGCTTAATCGGCTGTTCACTCAAGAGGCACAAACGCGCCACTTCCGGACAGGACAGCGCGCCACTTAATTCCATGTCTGAACCACAACGGGAAATCACCCTTGGATAAAAAGCACAAACATCCCCCAGGGGTTCGATGCCATGACGATCATGCAAGCTGCACAGTTCATTCTTGCCCAACATCGGACACTTGCCTTCATTCGTCATACGAATAAAAGCATAATCATGATCGCCCGTTACCGGCTGCTCATTAACATAAATATAATCTCTGAACAGTTTCTCCTCATGCTCATCCTGCGTCATTTTTTCCTGCAACAAATGATAGTGCGATCTATCCAGCTTTACTTCCCAGCGCTGACAGCAGGTATCCGGGCAGTCGCTACCGAGACATTTGAAATCACGAAAATAATCAGGCGTTTTGTAATTCAGTGACATGAATTATGCTGTGAATGATCGATTGTTGGAAACTGAATATATGTGCAGGAAATCAGGGTATGGGAATATTGGCATAGTCTGACAAACTGGACAGTCGCGCCGGTTTTTTTCTGCTGAAATTCAACAGTAACATACCACAATATTTTTTATCTTTATAAAACTCCAGACGGAACAGCCGAGCCTGCCTGTCAACCGAAAAACGTGAGGCAATATCTTTTCGTCTGATCAGCACACCCACTTCATTCTTCAAACCAGCTTTTCTAAAACCAATGATGTTCGCACGATAGCCGGGGACAGGGCCAACAGAAAAACTGTCTTTTACTTCCACCATGCTCCCCAGTTCGATTGTTTGCTGCCGGCCGTCCACCTCGATTTTTACCTGTTCAAGGCTGGAGTCATATTCAAAAAACTGGGGGTGCAACCAGGTAACATGGCGATTACCATACCGAACCCTGTAACCATTGCGGTCATTGATAATGGCCAGCAAGGGACTGTTAGAATCAAGATCGAGTGGCACTGATTTTTCCAGTGGCACATAACCCAGCCGACGTCGCGCATTGGCAACATCAAGGTATATTTTTCTATCGTTAATTGAAAGCCTTATATTATTATCAATCATATCTTTTACCGAGGCCTTTTGCAGTTCAAAACTACGTTCAAACTCAACCCCCAGTTTGCTCATAAAGGATTCCACCAGTAACAGATGATAATACGCGCGTTCATGGGTCAGATATTCCTTGCTGACTTCCAGACCAAAAGCCGGCTTCTGGTTGCGAATGGAAAAATAAGTCAGGGTCTTTTCCATTTCTGCATCCCCTTCGCGGGTACGGGTGTTCCTCACGCGATAGCGTGACTCTTCATTATCAATAACAGCATTGACCGTTTCCCTGACCTGTTTCGCCAACGCCATCAATTCACCATAACGGTGTGTTTCGATCTTTTCCTGATCGATGATAATACTCTGTCCCCAACGCTGCGGACCATGCAGCCTGTCGATATATTTTTCCCGGTAAAAGCCGCTGCCATCGTGCAGATTCAGCACAATATCGATCTGCTCATCCTGAATAATGGCCTTGATTTTCTGCACCAGTTCATACTCGGGATCATTGCGATCCAGGTGGGAGAACTTTCGATTCATATCCCCATGAATCCCGCGCGAACGTTTTATGATGCTCTCAAAGTTAAGGTTCGGCACCACCCACAGGCTGCCCTTGATAATCTTATATTGAGTTGCCAGCAGAGCCGCCGCATTAAAACCACCGGGTTCATCGCCCTGTATACCGCCAATAATTAGAATAGTTGGCGCCGTATTCGTGGCCTCTTTTTTATAGAGTCTGAAATCAAAGCGTGGCTGATATCCCGCACTGGCAGCGGCGCAGAGGCTGAATAGTGAAAGGATGAGGCTTGCGACAAGTTTCATTTTAAACAACTTTTATATGCCATGGCTCATAGCGCACACCAAAATAATTGTTTCGGGGATAGCGAATCGAAACATATCCCAGCCTGATTAGTTTTCGGTATTCCTCGGTCTGCGCAAACTCGGCGGTAAAGTTTAAGGCACCCAGATCCCGTTTACCGACATCAAAATCTCCCAGCGCATGATAGGAATGACCCGGTGGCGCCAGCGAGCGTGAGGCGCGAGAAAGATTACCCCTGGATTTTTTTGTCTTGTAAAGAAATAGATACATTTGTTTTACAATGCTGCGGATACCGGAAGTAAGTATCAGACTGTCACCTACGTCTTTTTTCAGCCGTTCATAAACCGCCAGCGACTCCCCCCTGAACAGATAATTTCCGCTATGAGCAATCTTGATTGTATCCTTCCTCGACGTCTTCTCGGTCAATGAGGAAATCACCTTCTCTCCCCAGAAACCGTAGTCATGGGCATCATGGAAAAAGATCTTTTCCATAAACTGAATTTCCACCGCAGAAAAGGCCTCGATAGCAGAATAGCTGCGGGCATATTTCAGCATTTCATCGAAACTCATGAGACTGAAATTTGCATAGCCGGCATGCGCCTGAATCTTTCCCATCCGCGCCAGCACGCTATGAAATACCGGCTGTTCTGAAACTGACAGGAATATGTCCTGTTCCAGATCCTGATCAAAGTTGCTGAGCCTGTGCAGTTGATCCTTTATCTCCCTGCCTGTCTCACCGTGCGAGAACGAGGAGTCGATCTCAGGCGCAGGTTTCTCGCGCGCAGGTTCATGCTCAGACAGGGTTTGCGCATCGTTCAGCAGATAACGCCAGCCGGCCGTAATCGTAGCCAGGGAGGCTATCCCCATTGAGGTCAGGAAATATCGGCGTCGATTCATTGATTACAATCCATCAGGCTCTTTGAGTCAAAAAGTCAGGCTTAAGGGCTGTAATTGATGCAATTATTTGGCCACTTTCACAGGCAGCTTAGTTTATGCCGACCTTGTTTAGAAGACTGTCGCTTATAGCATAGCTGAAGTCGATGATAAAATTCACTATTCGCCTTCACTCTCACCCAGCCAGGTCTGCAGGGCTGCGACGATTTTTTCCGCCTGGGCGCGGCTGGAAATATTAAACTTGGATTTTTGCTGATACTCGCCATTGCGCTTTTGATAGCGGCGAATGCTGTACTTTTCCGGGCCGTATTCTTCTTTCTTCCGGTCCCAGTCCTGATAGCGATACAAAATGGTGGACCAGGCGCCTTTGGTGAGGATGATCTTGTCCAGTTGTTTTGAAACAAGATGCCCGTCTTCCATATAATCAACTGTTAATTCATCTACATCCGTAGCCATATGCTGGTTTCCTCAAAGTCGTTTTCCGGGATAGCTGACAAAGCCGCATTGTACGTTATCGCCGCAGATAACTGAACCTCCGCCGCCGCAATGGAACATCGGCCGCCTGTTTAGCACTCCCTTTGAACGCCGCTTCCTGGCTGCCAGCCTGCACCCCTCAATTTTCTACCTGATACTATAAAAGCTGCATAAAGCACGCCACTCCAGCATAATTAGCGCCTCTACCCGCTACGCAATCTGGATTAAAAGTCAGTGTCTCTCAATCTAACAGCCGCAGGCCTCAAACTAAGTTCAAAACAGAAACGCGTCCTCTCGCTGACGCTGTTGTTCAGCGCTATCCTTTATCTGGGCTTTGCCCTGGCAGCCGGCAAGGAAAGTCTATTCAACGCTGCCGCCACTCTCGGTAGTGCGGGCTGGCTACTGCTGCTCGCCTGTTCGCTTGCTAGCTATCTGCTGCGTTTCCTGCGCTGGCAGTACTATCTCCGCTGCCTGGATAAAAACCTGTCCATGCACCTGCCCGCTTTATTGCATCTTAATTATTATCTTGCCGGTTTTGCCCTGACCATGACCCCGGCCAAGGCCGGAGAAACCATTCGTTCTCTGTACCTTAAAAATCATGGTGTGCGCTTTAACCACAGCCTTGCCAGTTTTTTCTGTGAACGCTTTCAGGATCTCATCATCATTACCCTGCTGGCCTCGCTGGCGCTATTGAACTTTGCCGATTACCGAAATTTTGTTTTTATCATCGCACTGGCGCTGTTAATCCTGCTATCCACGCTGCGCAGTAAAAAAATACCGCTGTTACTTCGCTACATGGCCTCAACCGGGCGAATGTCCCGACTAAGAAAAATACTCGAACACCTGGCAGGCCTGCTCGATTCAGCCCATACCTTGTTGCAACTGCGGCCCCTGTCTACTGGCATGTTACTGGGTCTGCTGGCCTGGAGTCTGCAGGGCCTTGCCTTTTATTTCATTCTGGCAACACTGAATTCACCACTGCCGCTGACTATGGCTCTGGCTATTTACGCCATCAGTCTGCTGGCCGGTGCACTGTCGTTCATACCCGGCGGCATTGGCGCCACCGAAGCCGTCATGTATCTGCTGCTCAGCCAGGCCGGGCTTGAACACAGTCAGGCGCTGGTTATTCCCATAATCAGTCGGGTTTCTACGCTATGGTTTGCTGTATTGCTGGGCCTGCTGGCCTCACTGATTTTAAGTCTGCGGGGAATAAACCCGTCAGACAAAGCTAAACCACAGGGGTAAACTCAGCAGTGACAGGAGTGTGGTAACGGTCACCGCCAGCGCATAAAGTGTCGTATCCAGCCGAAAGCGATCACACAATACCAGTCCCAGCACCATGCTCGGCATCGCCGCTTCCAGCACCACCGCACTCAGCAAATCCCCTTCCAGTCCCACCGTTTTTGCCAGTTGCCAGACCAGTAGCGGCGTCAGCAATAGCTGGATGCTACTCACCACCATCAGGGGCGGGATCTGCTGAACCGAAATGCTGCGCCATTGCAGACTCAGGCCCAACGCCACCAGCATCAGGGGAATAACCGTATCACCGAGCAAATTAAGAACAATTTCCAGGCTGGGGTTTAAGGGAACGGAAAGCAGATTCAGGGCGCTGCCGACGATGGCTGCCCACAGCGGCGGAATCCGCAGCAGCCTGTGCATAAATCCGGACTCTGTTTCACCTTCGCCAAAATGCTGAGCGATCAGAATGCCGACCGTGAACAACAGCGGTGTGGCGGCAAACAGATCATATTGAATGGCGACACTGCGCGCCCAGTCGCCGAAAGTGACCTGCAACACGGGCAGGCCCAGATAGGTAGCATTAGGAAACGCTGAAGCCAGCATAATGGCGCCGGTAACAGCGGCGGGCATCCCGCAAAGCCGGCAGAGCAGGCCACTCAAAGCCAGCGCAAACACAATCCCGCTACTGGCCAGCAGGCTAATTCTGAGCGCGTCCAGCCCCATCGGCGCCTGCCACAGCACGACCAGCACCAGCGCCGGCAAAAACAGGTAATAGACCGATTCTGTCAGCCCGTGTCGAACCTGTTCGGGGCCCAGCTTTCCCGGGCGCAGAAAACGCCAGCCAACGCCACAGGCAATCAGGGCAATCATTTGTATCAGGGTTTCAAACATGGAGGGATTCTACCCGAGAAACCGGCGGGCTTTCATGAAAAATATATGTGCTATAGTCCGGAGCGATTCAAATAACCTGACGTGATTTATCATGCGTATACTCCACACCATGCTGCGGGTCGGCGATCTGCAGCGCGCTATCGATTTTTACACACAAATCCTGGGTATGGACCTGCTGCGGCAACAGGATTACGCCGAAGGCCGCTTTACCCTTGCCTTCCTCGGCTATGGCCCGGAAACCGAGCAAACAGTGATTGAATTAACATATAACTGGGATATCCATTGTTATGATATGGGTACTGCCTTTGGTCATATCGCTATCGAAGTAGATAATGTATATGATGCCTGTGATGCGATTAGCGCAAAGGGCGGGAAAATCATTCGTGAGGCCGGGCCAATGAACGCTGGTAGCACCATTATCGCCTTTGTTGAAGATCCTGACGGCTACCCGATTGAGCTTATCGGCAAAAAGTAGCCAACATGGCTGTCATAGCGCACCCTGACAGATGCCTTGACCGCGACCCATGCACAGAATTTTGACGTTGTAGTTCTGTTATGAATATAGATGAAGAATGTCAGTTACTGCAGAAACTGGGCATCACTTCCTGTGAGGATGTCCGCAGGGAACTGTATGCGCTGTTAAAAAGTATCCGGGACATTTATTGTCGTACTAACACCGACGAAAACATCATCCTGATTTCCGGTTCGGTCAAACAGCATCTCGGTTATAACAGTAATGAACTCAACGGCGCCAGCTTCGAAACCCTCTATTCCAGCCCGCAGGACTACCACGACTTCATCGCTAAACTCAAAACAGAAGGCTCGCTAAAACAACATCAAATAAAGCTAAAACACAAAGATGGCCAGAACATCTGGTTTTCCATCGATGCCTGTTTTCGCTATGGCGGTGATGGCAAAAAACTCGGCATCGAAACCACCAGTCAGAACATCGGTCAGCAGAAACAGCAGCAGTCCATGCTCGACCACCTCAGCCGCATCACTGAACAGACAGCCGATATCGTCGTCATTACTGATGTACACGGAATTATCGAATACGTTAACCCCGCTTTTGAAAAAGTCACCGGCTATACGCCTGCTGAGGTGCTTGGCAAAAACACAAACCTGTTTGCCTCCGACCAGCAGAGCGAAGAATTCTACGCCCATATGTGGAGCACTCTGCTGGCAGGAAAAGTTTACCGCAACAACCTCATCAACAAATGCAAGGATGACTCGTTCTACCATGCGGATATCACCATCACGCCTCTGATCGATGACAGGGCGGATATCACCCACTTTATCGCTACCGCCAGGGACATATCGGATCACATCAGGGACAAGATACGCCTGAAACATATGATCCACCATGACAGCCTGACTGATTTGCCCAACCGCAGCCTGTTTCTGGATCGGCTGCAGCAGGCCATTACCAAGGCCAACCACCATAACCGGCTGGTGGCGGTGCTATTCCTCGATCTGGATCGCTTCAAGAATATCAACGACAGCCTTGGCCACACCATAGGCGATCAACTTCTACAACAACTTGGTGAGCGTTTCAGAAAAACTATCCGCGAGGGCGACACCATTGCCCGTTTTGGTGGTGACGAATTCGTCATCCTGCTGGATGATTTCGATTCGGATAACAGCCTCTCACTGATTGCTCAGAAAATACTGAACTCTCTGGCTACCCCATTTGAAATCAACGAGCACGAAATTTTTATTACCGCCAGCATCGGCATCAGCATCTCCCCCCATGACGGCGAAGATCCCGAAACCCTGCTGCGCAATGCCGATATCGCCATGTACCGCGCCAAGGAGCTGGGTAAAAATAATTTTCAGTATTATTCCGAATCCATGACTGCGCGCGTATTTGAACGCCTGACGCTGGAAAACAACCTGCGCCACGCACTTAAACGCAACGAGTTCATTCTTCACTACCAGCCACAGGTGGATGCCCGCAGTGGCAAAATTTTCGGGGTCGAAGCCCTGCTGCGCTGGCAGCATCCTGAACTGGGACTGGTCATGCCCAACAACTTTATTCCTCTACTGGAAGAAACCGGACTGATCGAACCTGTGGGCATCTGGGTGCTGGAAATCGCCTGCAAACAGTCACACCAGTGGCACGAGTCCGGCATGGGCTTTGTGCATATGTCGGTCAACCTCTCCAGTCGCCAGTTCAACAACAGTCATTTCATTCCCTCCCTGCAGAACATTATTAAAAAAACCCATGTCAACCCAGAATACCTGGAGCTGGAACTAACCGAAAGTATGCTCATGCGCAACACCAGCAGCACCATCACAGCGCTGAAAAGTCTGAATAATCTGGGGGTACGCTTTGCTATCGATGACTTCGGCACCGGCTATTCGTCACTGAACTACCTGCGCCGTTTCCCGATTGATACTATTAAGATCGATCGCTCTTTTATCCATGACATTACTCACGACACGGATGATCGCGCTATCTGTTCCGCCATCATTGGCATGACACAAAGCCTGTCGCTCAACGTCATTGCCGAGGGTGTGGAAACCAGCGACCAGCTCGACTTCCTGAAAACCCGGCAATGCCATTACATACAGGGGAATCTCTTTAGCCCCGCGATACCGGGAGCGGAAATGACAAAAATGCTCGCAGATCAGTTGCTCATCTAAGTCAGGCCAGGCAGCCCGCTCTGGAATCCGGCATTCGCCGGAATGACGCGTAGCTGCAAGCGGCGGAGAAAAAGAATAAACTACCCCGCCGCAAGCGTGCGGGGTATTAATTGTAGGTTGGGCTGAGTGAGACCAGAATCCTGCGAAGCAGGTTCAGGAAATCCATAATGAAGCCCGAAGGGATTCTATGGGAAACGAAGCACCACAGGCACTTCCTTCGGTCGCCCAACAGAGCCTAATTCGATATTCTGTTGGGCTTCATTTTATTCAGCCCAACCTATCGTTTCACCGCAAGCAGCGGGGAATTAAACCCTCAGAGATTAAAATAGCATCACCGGCTAATGCCATATTATAATTTTGATTTTTAGCAGGAAAATCGCATGAAAACATGGCAGCGTGGCTTCCCATTTATGTCCTGGATTGGCCAACTACGTGATCCTACGGTATTGCGCGCCGATATGATTGCGGGCATTACCGTGGCGCTGGTGCTCATCCCCCAGTCGATGGCTTACGCACAACTGGCGGGCCTGCCACCCTATTACGGCCTCTATGCCGCTTTTCTACCGGGGATTATTGGCGCGCTGTTTGGCTCCTCCCGGCAACTGGCCACCGGCCCGGTGGCCGTGGTTTCGCTTTTAACCGCTTCTGCCCTGATCCCAGTTGTTGGCGGACCGGAAAATATGAGCAGCGAAGAGCTGGTCAGCCAATATGTTCCGCTGGCTATTATGATGGCATTTCTGGTGGGTAGCTTTCAGCTTTTCCTCGGTATGTTTCGCCTCGGGGTTATTGTTAATTTTCTCTCCCACCCTGTCATTGTTGGTTTTACCAATGCCGCGGCATTGATTATCGGCCTTTCCCAGTTACATAAAATTTTCGGCATCGAAAGTAACCGCAGTGAAAATTTTGCCAGTGATATATGGAACGTGTTCTTGCAAATCCCGTCCCATACACATGTTCCGACACTGATATTTGGCAGTGCGGCAATACTCATTCTCTGGGGCTTCAAGAAATATCTACCCAGGATACCCGGTGTGCTGGTAGCGGTTGTGGGAACCGCAACGCTCAGCATACTGATCGGTTTTGAAGAGCTGGGGGGAAGTGTAGTCGGCACAATCCCCGAGGGCCTGCCCAAACTGGCGGTACCCGATATCGATCTGAGTACGATGGGTATGCTGCTCCCCAGTGCTATTGTGATTTCGCTGGTTGGTTTTATGGAAGCCATTTCGATTGCCAAGGCCATGGCCGCCAAAACCCGGAATCGCATCGATCCGAATCAGGAACTGATCGGCCAGGGGCTGGCCAATATTGTCGGCAGTATGAGTTCGGCTTATCCGTCCTCCGGTTCCTTTTCACGTTCGGCGGTTAATCTGGGTGCGGGCGCCAAAACCGGCATGTCTTCCGTTTTTACCGGTCTGGTGGTGCTGATTACTCTGTTGTTCCTCACCCCGTGGCTGTATCACTTGCCCAAGGCGGTACTGGCGGCGGTGATCATGATGGCGGTGATTGGCCTGATTAATTTCAAGGCCATCAGGCATGCCTGGAAGGCCAACCCACATGATGGTGCAGCGGCAGTTGTAACGTTTGTGGCCACCCTGGCGTTTGCACCACATCTGGATAAAGGCATCATGGTTGGCGCGGGGCTGGCGCTGGGGCTTTTTCTCTATCGCACCATGAGCCCGCGTGTCGCGATCCTGGGTCGTTACCACGATGGCACTCTGCGGGATCTGGCGGTACACCCCGATATGCAAAGGGATGACAAAGTGGTCGCGGTACGCTTTGACGGTTCACTGTATTTTGCCAATGTCGCCTATTTCGAGGATGCGATCCTCAAGGCTGCGGCTGAGAACCCTAACGTCCAGTTTATTCTGGTGAATGCAAATGGCATTAACCAGCTTGACGCCTCGGGCGAGGAAGTCCTGCACCATCTTGTTCAACGCCTGCTCGATAACGGTATTATTCTGGTGTTCAGCGGACTCAAGCGGCAGGTGTTGCAGGTTATGCGTCGTACAGGTCTGTACGATTATATTGGTGAACAGAATATATTTTCTACTGCGGATCAGGCGCTGGAATCCATTTATCAACAGCTTGAAGCATCGGGCGGGGATGAGCCGGTCTATTGCCCGTTACGTCCGGGTTTCAATCAGGATCATTACCAGCGGCAGAATTGATGGCGCTCAGATACGAGAACAACGAAACGATATAAACCGCCAGGAAGCCACGTTTTAGTAAAAAATGATTTTTGGCGCTCCTGGCATCCTGGCGGTTCAATGTTAAACATACAAGGGTGGGCGCGGGCGACCGAAGGAAGTGCCTGTGGTGCACAAAACCCGTGCCCACCCTATGCTACTGAACGTCCTTCTGGAACTTTCATTTAGTCGTATTCATTATATTTTTTCGAACTGCCGCGAACCTTTTCCGCTGGATATTTGGTATTATTGATTTTTATTTTTTCTTCCACCGCATCAAGTATATCCACATCCAGTTCTGTCGCCAGGCGCATGAGATAAATAAAGATATCCGCCATTTCCAGTGATACGGCATGTTTTTTATCCGCATCCAGCATCTTGCTCTGCGCCTCGCTCAACCACTGAAAATGCTCCAGCAATTCTGAGGCTTCCACCGACAGCGCCATAACCAGATTCTTGGGCGCATGAAACTGTTGCCAGTCCCGCAGCCGGGCAAATTCGAGCAGTTCCTTTTGCAACTTCGACAAATCACACCGGGCCATGATCAGGGCATCCTGAAAAAAATTTCAATTGAAAAAAAACAGAAATTCGGGGAACACAAAGACAACCTCCCAACGCAAAGGTCGGGCACCGCACCAGGACAGGAATTATTGCTGTAGCAAAGACCTGGCGGCTTGCTGCAGATTGCGACTCAGTTCAAGCGAAGACCAGGCATCCATATCAACCACCTGGCGCTTACCATCCAGATATTCGATTAGCACTGAAACAGGCTCCAGATGGCGCCATGCCATGAGTTTCACTTTCATCAGTTTGCCGGTTCGGTTGACGTACCAGGCGCCAACAACTGGCTGTTGTTTTGTAAACATTGTTCGTTCCCCCTACGCACCTTAACTTTGTTCTTTACTGCAATTCTGGTGTCTTTAAGAACTAGACGGTAGTCTAACAAAATCAGGCGGGGTTTGTACGTACCTATTTATGCATAGTTTATGACCACACAGAAAAGACTAAGTTGCATAGAGAAAATATAAGCCATTTAATTACAACAACTTAAATAGACAGCTAAACAGATCGTCAATATTCTGACTCCTGGTTTTATTCTAAGTCCGACCGCCAAAACAACTATTCGTCGGTAACGCAGCCCATTGATGCATCTTTAACATTCTTGATGTATTTGAACAGGGTGCCGCGACTTGCCTTGTAAGCCGGCATCACCCAGTCACGACGACGCAGCTGCATTTCTTCCTCACTGACATCCACATCCAGCGACTGTGTCTCGGCATTAATGGAAATGACATCACCATTGCGAATAAGGCCGATGGCGCCGCCTTCCTGCGCCTCGGGCACCACATGACCAATGATAAACCCATGCGAACCGCCGGAAAAACGGCCATCGGTGATCAGCGCTACATCCTTACCCAGCCCGGCGCCCATAATAGCCGAGGTCGGAGTGAGCATTTCTGGCATGCCGGGACCGCCTTTGGGGCCTTCATAGCGAATCACCACCACCTCACCTTTCTGGATTTCACCCTTCTCCAGTCCAGCCAGCATATCTTCCTCACAGTCATAGACCCGCGCCGGGCCACAGAACTGCAGACCTTCCTTGCCGGTGATCTTGGCCACCGAGCCACCGGGCGCCAGATTGCCCTTGAGAATCTGGATATGACCGGTCACCTTAATCGGTTTATCCAGCGGCATAAATACATCCTGACCCTGTTTCAACGCGGGCAGATCCGCCAGATTCTCGGCCAGCGTCCTGCCTGTTACGGTCATACAGTCGCCGTGGATCAGGCCCTCAGCCAGCAGGTATTTCATCACCGCCGGTGTGCCGCCAACATTGTGCAGATCTTCCATGACATACCTGCCACTGGGCTTGAGATCGGCAAGTAATGGCAGCCTGTCACTGGCCGCCTGAAAATCATCAAGTGTCAGCGGTACATCGACTGCTCGCGCCATGGCGATAAGATGCAGCACAGCATTGGTGGAGCCACCCAGCACGATAACCATCGCCAGGGCATTCTCAAACGCTTCGCGGGTCATGATGTCGCGGGGCTTGATATCATGCTCAAGCAGGTAGCGAATGGCTTTGCCGGCAGCCAGACATTCCTCGCGCTTACCGGGATCCACGGCCGGAATGGAGGAACTGTACGGCAGGCTCATACCCAGCGCCTCAATCGCTGAAGCCATGGTATTGGCCGTGTACATGCCGCCGCAGGAGCCGGGGCCCGGGCAGGATTTTTCTACGATTTCTTCGCGCTCCTCATCACTGATCTTGTCAGCCAGGAACTCACCATAACTCTGGAAGGCCGAAACGATATCCAGCGTTTTATCTTTCAGGTGACCGGGTTTAATCGTGCCGCCGTAAACCATCAGCGCGGGGCGGTTGACTCGTCCCATCGCGATCATCACCCCCGGCATGTTCTTGTCACAGCCCGGGATAGAAATATTGGCGTCATACCACTGGGCGCACATTACGGTTTCGATAGAATCGGCGATGATATCGCGCGACTGCAGTGAATAACTCATGCCATCGGTGCCCATGGAAATACCATCAGAAACACCAATGGTATTAAAGCGCAGGCCAACCATGTCGGCCTGTTCCACCCCTTCCTTGACCATCGCAGCAAGATCGTTGAGATGCATATTGCAGGTATTGCCCTCCCACCAGACACTGGAAATGCCCACCTCAGCCTTGTTCATATCTTCGTGGCTCATACCGGCGCCATACAGCATGGCCTGAGAGGCGCCCTGGGATTTGGGCTGGGTGATCCGGGAACTGACTTTGTTGATCTTGTCTGCCATTGCTTTGCTTCTCCGCTGAAACGTGAAAATCGGGGACGGAATACTCTGTGTCATTCAACACCGGCGCGCATTATAAATCAATCCCGCTTCCGGTGTAGTAAAAACGGACTCAAAGTGTGACTATAATTACTACGTGGGCACAAATAATGAATACCCGTTTTTCAGGACACGCTATAAATACATCCCTGTATGCTCGGCGGCAGCATCCCTGCTGCCGACGGTCCTGAAAAACGGGTATTCATTATTTGTGCCTCGTTAATAATTGAGAATAAGGTCAACATTCCCCGGCAAGCGCCGATATATCCGACAGGCCGCAACAGGAATCAAAAACATAACCCGGTATATTTTCGTTTTGCGTATCAATCCTGCTGCCAGGACAACGTGAATCTGCTATAACAAAACTCAGAGCGCTTTCCTGAGACAGGCTCAGGTTTCTAACACGGACAGGACATATGACACAGAAGATCCCGTTTGCCAGTCACTCTGTCCGCCAGTTTATCCGGGCATCAAGTTGCGCCTGCCTGTGCCTTTACCTTCTGCTGCCGACAGGCGGGCAGGCCGCCAACAGCAATACCATCAAGCAGCAACGCGCCCTGTTCGAACAGGCGGAGCGCGCGATTAAACTGGGGCGCGTAACCAGCTACCGCAAGTTGAAGCCAAAACTTAAAGACTATCCTCTGCTGCCCTACCTCGAATACGCTGAACTCAAACGCCATCTTCATCGACGTAAGGCCGATGAGATCCACGCCTTCATCCGCAAATATGGCGACACGCCGCTGGCCACCCGGCTGCTGCAGAACTGGCTAAGAACGCGCGCGCGCCAGGGCGACTGGCGGGGTCTGGCTGACAACTATTTCATTAATGACAGCCGCAGCCTGGGCTGCCAGTATGCCCGTGCATTATATGAAACGGGTCAAACCGAGCGCGCCCACATCTCTATTCAGAACCTGTGGCTGAGCGGCCGTTCCCTGCCGCGAAGCTGCGACAAACCCATTGCGCAGTGGCGCGAAGCCGGTCAACTCAGCCATGAACTACTCTGGCAGCGCATCCACCTGGCCATGCAGAAAGGTAATGTGCGTCTGACTCGTTATCTGGGCAAAATGCTGCCCAGGGACGAACGCTTCTGGATCGCCATCTGGGAGAAAGTGCGCCGCAATCCCGACTACCTTCTGAAAGTAAGTCAACACTTCCAGAAGAAGAACCCGGACGTGCTGCGCTGGATCGCCGTTTACGGCCTGCGCCGTCTGGCCTCACGTGATCCCCTGCTGGCGGCTGAATACTGGCAGACGTTGCAACAACAGCTGCCCTTCACCAGCAGCGAGCAGGGGCGTATCGAGCGCCGCATGGTGCTCAATCTGGTTCGCAACGATACGGATGCTGCCCGCGAGTGGCTCAGTGACATGAAACTCTCCCGCTTCAGCGATGAAGTGATTGCCGCCTATATTCTCACCTCAATCCGGGATCAGGACTGGCAGTCGGCACTGGACTGGCTCAATCGTATGGAGCCCCAACTACAGCACTCCGAACGCTGGCGCTACTGGCGCGCTCGAACGCTGGAGTCCATGGGCCGACTGGAAGAATCCCGCGACGTCTATCTACTCAATGCCGAGGCCCGGGGCTACTACAGTTTTCTCGCGGCTGATCGGATCGGCAATAGCTACCGTTTCTCTCATCGGCCGCTGGTTTTCTCCGCCACCGAGTTAGACAACGTCCGTAGCCTGCCCAGCATGCTGCGTGCGCGGGAGCTTTACGCCCTGAAGCGCATTCCTGATGTGCGCCGGGAGTGGAATTACACCATCAAGCGGATGAACAAGGCCCAGTTACTCAAGGCCGCAAAACTGGCGGATCAGTGGGGCTGGCACGATCGGGCAATCGCCACCCTTGCCCAGGCGCGTTACTGGGATGATCTGGAACTGCGCTTTCCGCTGGCCTACCAGCAACAAATCCTAACCCAGGCGGAAAAACAGGGCATTAATCCCGCCTGGGCCTTTGCCGTCATTCGTCAGGAAAGTGCTTTCACCAGTGACGCCCGTTCCCATGCCGGCGCCATGGGCCTGATGCAGCTGCTGCCACGCACGGCCAGACGCATGGCTCGCTCCATGCGTATTCCCATGCGCAACCGTCGCGCCCTGCTCAATACCAGCACCAACATCAAGCTGGGCGTGGGCTACCTGAAAAAGGTCATCGATCGTTATGATGGCCATCCGGTCCTGGCGACAGCCGCCTACAATGCCGGGGGACGGCGAGTAAAACGCTGGTTGCCTGAGGAAAGCGCCATTCCTGCCGATCTCTGGATTGAACTGGTTCCCTTTGCAGAAACCCGCAAGTACATGAAGCGAGTACTGACGTATACCGTGATTTATGAGCAACGGCTGGGCCAGCCATCCGTTCCTCTGCTGGATCGCATGACCCCCATCCCCACCAGCCAGCCCCAGCGGCTCTCCGCTCACCCCGTGCTTAACCCGTATTTCTCACCAGGATAAGGATTCTTTCGTGGTCGCTGATCCCTCAATCACTTCTGTGAAAGCATGCACAATTCCGGCTCCAGAGACCAGTTAAACCACCGACATTTACACAGGCGAAAGTGGAGATTTAGATCGTGCTTCTATGTTTTTCAGTCCACTTTGTGGGTTTATATATTAAAATAACAGGGATATTTAAACCGCTCTCCCGCCAGCGCAGTAAAACAAATTCCACAGTCCGACAGGTTTCCGGTCTAAACCTTCCGCCCATGGCAACCGATATACAGTCTTATCGATGTATCAGTACAGGAACCCGATTATGTTGACTTTCATCGTGTTTGGCCTCGTCAGTCTGGGCGTTTTCTATATTGGCTATTACTTTGGCAATCAGACGGGACGCACCGCCCACATTAGAGGCTATCTTTCCGAAGCCCGTAAACTGCGCAGCAGGGAGTAGCAAGCAGGTCAATTTGAGGCCACTTATTGGGCTAACTCAAATAACAATCATATAGTTACAGCTTTTTCTTGATATATAACATTAATTGTTATATACATAAAATATGGTCTTTGTGGAGAAAAAGCGATGAGCAAGCAGCAACCGACCCTGCCTGTCTACGAAGTGGAAGAATTAAGTCTGGAACAGGCCATTCTGGAGTTGGCCAGTGAAGAGGAAAAATACCAAACCCAATATCGGGAAGCGACGTCTCTATTTCTGCAGTTATGCGCCTGAAGACAGGCCCCGCTATCAATCCCGTTCGCGGGTAAACAACTCGATAATCTGATCTTCGTCCTGAATCCGGCTGGCCAGAATTTCACCCAGCCGTGACAAATCCTCATCCAGCAAACCCAAATTGTTGCAGTGATCACCACAATCATATTTCTCATTAAAATCCAGGATATGCTGGGTAGCCGCGGCAATTCTGGGATAGACCGCATCCGCCAGTTCCTTGACTGAAGCGCGCCGTTCCTTGCCTTCCTCAATATAGCTGTAAAGCTGGAAATGAGCACTGGCCGTGTAATCCACCAGTGACTCACAAAACTCCTGTAACATCACCTGCATATCATGTTCAGGCTTGAACGGCCGCATGGCTGCCAGTTCGTTCAGCAGTGACAGAGTTTCAGTTCTGGATTCCAGCAGTGCGCGAAGTTTGCTGTGTGACTCTTCTCTGCGTTCAATTACGGCGGTGGCCTGCATTATTATTTCCCTCTTGCATGGTTGGTTTTCACCAAATATGCACTCACTTAGCGGTTGATTTCAAGACTTTTTTAATTCTACCCTACATTCTTTCAGACATGCACCCAACGTGGCAAATATTTCCCCGCCTGTCCCAGTTCCGTATCCAGCCGCCGGTAGTCAGGTTCATGTTTCGCAACCAGCCGCCAGAACTGCGGTGAATGATTCATGTGCCGGGTATGACAGAGTTCGTGTACGAATAGATAGCGCACCAGTGACGGCGGCAGAAACAGGAGATTCCGGTTCAGGTTGATTACCTTGCGGGCAGAACAGCTCCCCCAACGGGTTTTCTGCGCACGAATACAGACTTTAGCGTAGGGCATCGCCAGTTCCTCTGCGGTCTGCGCCAGCCAGGGCAGGAAATGCCGGCGGGCCTGAGCGCTCAGCCATTTCTGCAGGCGCGCGCTGATCAGCACATCCACTTCCGCGTCATCTGCCTGCGGATAGTGCAACTGCAGCCTCTCCCCATCCGCCTGCAGCCGCACCTGCCTGCCCGACCCAGGCACATATTCCACCTGCCGGCAGTATCCCAGCGCTCGCAGCTGCACCTGCTTCGGTCGCAACGCGTGTTCGTGCGGCGCCTCGGCCCAGCGCGCCTTCAGCTTTGCCTGGTGTGTATCCAGCCAGTGCCGACGCTGCTGCAAAATTGCCGGCACCTGGCCTGGATCGAAGCCGCGCGGAATCACCACCTCGACCTTGCCCAGTGGGTTAATCTTGATAAGCACCCGTTTACAGCGCGTACTGACACGCAAGGCATAGTCCAGCGACAAGACCGATGATGACGACATAGGAAAACAGAGGAACCCGGTTAGAAATAGCAACAGGCTTATCTTAGCGTGAAAGCCAACATAAGATACCTTCTTTTTTACCTGCATGGCGTATAATCAGAGTTTGATTATGCTCACGAAATAAACCCCGGATTGACCGCTTCATCATGCAAAGCCGCCCCGAACTCCTGCTGCCTGCCGGCAGCTTAAAAAACATGCGCTACGCCTTCGCCTATGGCGCCGATGCCATCTATGCCGGCCAGCCCCGTTACAGCCTGCGCGTGCGCAACAACGATTTCACGCTGCAAAACCTGGCCACCGGCATTGCTGAGGCGCATCAGCTGGGGAAGAAGTTCTTTCTCACCAGCAATCTCATGCCGCACAATGCCAAGCTCAAAACCTATATCGCCGACATGGAACCCGTGATCGCCATGGGCCCGGATGCGCTGATCATGGCTGATCCCGGGCTTATCATGATGGTCCGCGAACGCTGGCCGCAAATGCCCGTGCACCTGTCGGTGCAGGCCAATACGGTAAACTGGGCGACGGTGAAATTCTGGCAGACCCTCGGCATCGAACGCGTCATTCTCTCCCGCGAGCTGTCCCTGGACGAGATCGAGGAAATCCGCCAGCGTTGTCCGGAGATGGAACTGGAAGTCTTCGTTCACGGTGCGCTGTGTATTGCCTACTCAGGGCGCTGCCTGCTGTCCGGCTATTTCAACCACCGCGATCCCAACCAGGGCAGCTGCACCAATTCCTGTCGCTGGCAATACAACCTGCAGTCATCAGTAAACGACGACTGCGGCGATGCGCAGAAAATTGATTTTGACGCCTTTGCCGCCATGCAACAGGATGCGCCGCTGGGTACCGAGGAAGCAACAACACCGGCGCGTCATCCCCTGGCGGATCAGGTTTACCTGATCGAAGAACAGGGGCGCGCCGGTGAACTCATGCCTATTATCGAAGATGAACATGGCACCTACATCATGAACTCCCGCGACCTGCGCGCCATTCGTCACGTCGAGCGCCTGACAAAAATGGGCATCAACTCCTTCAAAATCGAAGGCCGCACCAAGTCGCATTATTACGTCGCCCGCACTGCACAGATTTATCAGCAGGCCATCAACGATGCGGTCAGCGGCCAGCATTTTGATCACGCCCTGCTTACCCGGCTCGACGGTCTGGCCAACCGCGGCTACACCGAAGGCTTTTACCAACGTCACGCGGATCAGGAATACCAGAACTATCTCAGTGGCCATTCAGTCAGTCATGCACAGAAATTCGTCGGCGAAATACAGCACTACGATGAAGCACGCGGACTGGCCGAGGTGATGGTTAAAAACAAATTTGGCTGTGGTGATCGGCTGGAGATCATCAATCCTGCCGGCAACCACGAATTGCTGCTGGAACATATGGAAGATTTGCACGGCAACGCCATGCAGGAAGCGCCCGGCGGTGGTTATCAGGTGCGCATTCCCCTTCCCCCAGCCAACTATGACAGGGCGCTGATCGCAAAGCACCTGTAACCTGAAACCATTACCATCCAACCAGGAACGCTGATTAGTTCTCCAACAAATAACCCGAAAAAAATGCCATTAAACTTCACTGCCAGCAATAACCTTTATCTTTGTCTCGATCAGGGCGGCCAGGCCAGCCGCGCCATGGTTTTCGATCAGCGCGGCAGGCTCATCGCTCAGGCCCGCGAGACTCTCGAACCTAACCGACCCACCGCTGATCGCGTGGAATACCCTGCCGATGTGCTGCTTGCGTCAATACAACGTGCTATCGAAAAAGTGCTGGATGCTCTGGGCCAACGTCGCCATGACATCAGCGCCGCCGGACTGGCCACCCAACGCTCCAACATCGCCTGCTGGGACAGGCAAACAGGACAGGCGCTGGCGCCGATTCTGGGCTGGCAGGATCGCCGTGCTCACCAGTGGCTGCAGCAGCTTGAACCACAAACCGATGTTATTCACCAGCACACCGGCCTGTTTCTGAACGCCCACTGCGGCGCCAGCAAGTTACGCTGGTGCCTGGACAATCTCGCCGAGGTAAAACAGGCCGCAGACGAAGATCGGCTGGCGTTTGGCCCCATGGCCAGTTTTATTATTCATCGCCTGCTGGACGAACAACCCCTGCTAAGCGATCCGGTCAATGCCTCGCGCACCCAGCTTCTGAATATCTACACCACTGACTGGGATCCTGAACTGCTCAGGCTCTTCGGCCTGCCGGCGCAGGCGTTGCCGACGATCGTACCCAACCTGCATAGCTTTGGCACCCTGACGGTAAAGGATATTTCGATTCCCATGCAACTGGTCAACGGCGATCAGTCCACCGCTATCTTTGCTTATGGCCCGGTGCAACCGGATACCGCCTACGTCAACATCGGCACCGGCGCCTTTGTCTCACGCCCTTCCGGCCCGGCCTGTATTTTCAGCCCGCACCTGCTCACCAGCCTGGTTCTGCAGAAGGATCATGACTGTCAGTATGTCCTTGAGGGCACGGTCAATGGCGCCGCAACAGCGCTGAAATGGCTGTCTTATCAGGAAGGCATCGACAATATTTTTGAACAGCTTCCCGGCTGGTTAGAACGGGAAAACAATCCGCCGGTTTTTATTAACGGCATCGGCGGCCTGGGTTCTCCCTGGTGGATTGCCCGCCTCGAATCCTGTTTCCATGGTGAAGGCAGCAAAGAAGAAAAAGCCGTGGCGGTAGCCGAAAGCATTATTTTCCTGCTCAACATCAACCTTGAAAAAATGCATCAGCTTGCTTCACCGCCTGAACAGATCCAGATAACCGGCGGGCTGGCGCAAATCGACGGCATCTGTCAACGGCTGGCCGATCTCTCCGACCTGCCCGTCTATCGACCGCAGGAAACCGAAGCGACCGCACGCGGTATCGCTTACCTGCTGGCCGACTGTCCCGAACACTGGCCGGAGCCCAACATCGGCATCTGGTTTACGCCTCAACCCAATGCCGCATTGCAGTCACGCTATGCAGAATGGAAAACACTCATGCAAACCGCTATCGCGCCCTCCAATAGACATAACTAATCGGCTAACAATGTGATTTAGAATACCTGTCGGCACATCCTGCATATTATACCTGGATGCCTTCTGGCGCTTTTATTTAGCGTGACAGCGGCCGATTCTGGTCTAGAATTGTGTATGAAGACTCCTTTTTTGTATTGTCCCGCGCAGGATCACCATTTCGACTGAAACCTGAACATCGACTAAGGAAGCTCTGATTAATTACAACCTTGTCATTCCGGCGCGCCCGAACAAAGTGACAAAGTGCCCTTGGAGTGAATGCCGGAATCCAGTAAGTCATTGATGCGTAACACATGGATTCCGGATCTCCGCTTCGCTACGTCCGGAATGACGAATTAATCAGAGTTTCCCTAAAGGAGCCTCAATGATCCTCATATCCTCTATTGGGACACTTCGCTTCAGAGCGGCTCTCGCGCCAGACTTCAGTCGATGCGAACAAAGGGACTACAGCTATGAAAAAGTTAATGATTTTTTTATTCGCGCTGGTTACTGCCAATTCTCTCCAGGCATGGGAAGAACACAGAGCTGCTGATAGATATTGGGGTTACCACGACCCGGACGAATACATGGAACCAGATGAGTTTGCTGATTACTACACTCCGGATATCCATATGTCCCTCGATGGTTCTGATATTTACTACCGCCCTGAATACTATGGCCCGCCCTATGCTTACGACGAGTTATCTCCGGCCGCAGAAGGAACCCATCTTCTACTCGATGTGTTTGGTGGTTATTTTGCGCCGGAGATTGATATCTCACCTCACGGTGTCGAGATTTACCACTAATCTGAAAAACCACCAGCAAGCCAACGGCTTAACCTGACATCAGAGATCAACAGGCAGCCTCGCCGCAGTGTTCGACCTCAAACTCCAGAGTCGAATGGAAAACAGAAAACTTCTGTTCGATTTTGCTCTTCAGCGCGCGCTTGATAGATTCTAATTCTCCAAAATCGCCAATAATCACATGCGCCTCGAGCGCGTTTTTATGTTCGTCAAGTTGCCAGAGGTGGACATGATGAACATTTGAAACGCCCTCGACACTCTCCATCGCATTAATTATTTCTTCAATGGAAATATCTTCCGGCGTGCCTTGCATGAGGATATGAATGGTCTGGGGCAGCAGCGTTGCCGCCTGATACAGCACATAGCCGGCAATCAGCAGGGTCAACGCCGTATCCGTCCAGTACCAGCCATAAAGTAAAATAAGGCTGCCGGCGATAATCACCCCGACCGAAGCCAGGGCATCGGAAACATTGTGCAGAAAAGCGGCGCGAATGTTCACGCTGTTCTTCGACATGGTAAAAGTCAGTATCGCCGTGGCCACATCGATCACCAGCGCAACCCCTGCCACAATCACCACCATCCAGCCTTCGATAACCTGTGGTTCATACATGCGCCAGAGCGCCTCATAGACAAGATAGAGTCCCACAATCACCAGGATGACAAGGTTGATCAATGCCGCAATCACCTCGGCTCGTTTATAGCCAAAGGTCTTAAAATAGTCCGCGGGTTGCCTGCCGATCCTGCGCGCAATCCAGGCAATCAATAGCGACGCGGCATCACTGAAGTTATGCAAAGCATCCGCGATCAATGCCAGGCTGCCGGAGAGAACACCGCCGATTATCTGCGCCAGGGTCAGCAGCATATTGATCGCAATCGCCCAGCCAAGTCGGCGATCGCCCATAGCATCTACATCATGATGGTGGTGCTCGTGTACCATTTACTCTCTACCTGCGATAAAAATCGTGTTCGTCATTTCTGCGATCACGCCAGGAGCAAAGATAGCATATAGCAAAGTCCTTCTCGATGATTGCCAGAGATTATTGTGGCATGATTTTTCTGTGCTTCTGTGAACAGGCCACCGGCTAAAGCCGGCGGCTTCAAATTACAGCACCTGCTGCAAACGTTTGCTGATTGTTTTGATAATTTTCAGGCGGGCGAAGCGTTTGTCATTTGACTCGACCAGAACCCAGGGAGAACACTCTGTGCTGGTGCGTTCAATCATGTCATTAACCGCCTGTTCGTAGTCCTCCCATTTTTCACGATTACGATAATCTTCTTCGGTTATCTTGTAACGTTTAAACGGTGTCTCTTCACGCACCTTGAAACGCCGAAGCTGCTCATCCTTGTCGATGTGCAACCAGAATTTAGTCAACACAATATCGTGCTCGATCAATTGCGCTTCAAAATCATTAATTTCAGCATAGGCGCACATCCATTCATCTTTGCGTGCCAGATTTTCAACCCGTTCCACCAGCACCCGACCGTACCAACTGCGATCATAGATAGTAAAATGACCTCGACGACTCACATGCCGCCAGAAGCGCCACAGATAATGATGCGCACGTTCCTCTTCTGTCGGTGCAGCGATGGGGATCACATGATAAAAACGCGCATCAAGCGCAGGAATAACACGGCGGATGACACCGCCTTTACCGGCTGCGTCCCAGCCTTCCAGAACAATAACACTGGAAATGCCTTTTGCCAGCGCCGTTCTTGCATTTAGATGAAGTTTACCCTGGTATTTCGCCAACTGCGATTTATAGTCTTTTTGTTCCAGCGTCCGAGTTAAATCAAGTGTATCCAGCACGGTCCTGGGGGGGTTTACCCCCGCCAATGGCGACGACATATTACGGCTTATTGTTGCTGCAGTTTGTTGTTCCAGTCGTTCCCCGAGTCTGGCGAGAATATACTGACCGACGGTGAGAGAACGATAACACTTATCCGCACCCTCGATTATTGTCCATGGCGCTTCTCCCGTACCGGTAACACGCAACACATACTCAGCAATTCCACGAAATTTATTATAAAGTTTTAGATGTTTATGATCCTGTTTGCTTACCCGCCAACGGGTCTTCGGGTTAGACTCCAGTTTCTTTATGCGCGCTTTCTGTTTATCTTTGCTTAGATGGAGCCAGATCTTTATGATTAAAGCACCCCCATCAACCAGCTCTTTTTCAAATGTGTTAATTCGTTTTAGTTTTTCATCCAGCTCTACATCACTGATTTTGTCATTTACTCTCAACGACAGTGGGCTGCTGTACCAGGAACCGACATAGGAAGCAATGTGTCCCCTGGCCGGGAGCGCCCGCCAAAAGCGCCAGAATTCCGGGCGTTCGCGCTCCTCATCAGTTGGCGAGCCAAAAGCATCGGAACGCACATAACGGGGATCCCACCACTCATTCAACAGATTTATGGTCTCGCCTTTACCCGCGCCATCGACGCCGGAAATAAGGACAATTAAAGGGAAATTCGCCGATTTAAGCTGTTGCTGCACTTCAAGTAACTGCAGACGAAGATCGAGCGCCAATCTGGCGAATTCTTCTTTACTGACTGTTTGGCCAAGTTCTGCAACTTCAAACATATTAGTTCGCCACGGATTGTTTTTTGAATTTATAGCCGATAAATTTAACCGCGAAATACCCGCATGTATTCGCAAAAATAATCTTAAGGAAACTCTGATTAATTCCACCGTTCGTGGTGAGCTTGTCGAACCATGAACAGCGGGCACAGTAAAATCAACTACCTAAAAGCCACACCCTTCGACAAGCTCAGGGCAAACGGAATTAATCAGAGTTTCCTTAATTTAAATAAATATCGGCGTTGCCCGGGTTTCCTTTAGTTCAGGAATACTTTCCATATTCAACAGCCGTATCGGACAATACAAGTTTTTCCGTGTCAGCTTTAACCACACGCCTGGGTAACAGCGGTCGCAACATGGAAATTACCTGTCCTGCCGTAGCGCGATAGCCGGTGAGCTTGCCGCCATATAAACTAAGCAGCGCAGGTGAATTCATATGCAATACCGTATCCCGGGGCCGGTCAAAAAAACTGCCTTCCGCTTTGGCTAACACGCGCACGCCGGCAAAGGCATCGATAATCTCAGCCGGTCGTTTTGGGAAATAATAAGCATAGACCGACTGCAAATAACGCACTTCGTCCCCTGTCGGGCTAACTGTATTCGGCTCACCTTCGAAGCGGGTTTCTGTTGTGCCAATCAGGGTTTTTCCCTGCCAGGGCATGACAAACACCGCGCGTTTGTCAGCCGGCGCTTCCACATAATAAATCCCAGATGGCGCCGGCGCGTCCAGTAACAGATGCGCGCCCTGCACCAGATCTATCTCCAGGCGAGGCGCGCGCGGCGCAAGCTTTTCCAGCACCTGATTCACCCAGGGCCCGGAAGCATTAACCAGCGCATAACAACTAACCTGCTTTTCTCCACTCCTGTCTCGATAGCGAACCTGATAAAAATTGTCGGCATAGACTGCCGAAATAGCTTCTGCCGGGCAGGCCAGTTCCACACCCAGCTCAATTGCTGAATGCATGACTGCGCGGGTCAGTGCGGCATCATCAGTTTGTGCATCCCAGTATTGGTAAATTGCATGTAGGCCTTGTGTATTTAAGCCGTCTTTATACTGCCACTGTGCCCTGGAAAGGCATTTGAAACGGGTCAACGGTTTTAATCCGCCAAGCAGAGCATACACACTCAGTCCCAGCCGGATTTGCCAGGATTTCCTGGAACTGTTTTTATAAACAGGGATATGAAAAGCGACAGGCTTGATTAGTTCGGGCGCGATACGCAGGAGGATGGCCCGCTCCCGTAGCGCTTTTTTCACCAGTCCAAACTGAGCGCTTTCAAGATAACGCAAACCACCATGAATCAGTTTACTGGAACGACTGGAAGTCGCAGATGCAATAGCCTGCTTCTCCAGCAGCAGAACACGGTAACCAGCGGCCGCACCGGCCTGCGCCACGCCCACACCCTGAATACCGCCGCCGATAACCAGCATATCGTAATCGGCTGCACTCATTCTTCTGCCTCAGCCTGCAAGCTTGTCAGCATTTCACCGATGGCAAAGGTCTCGACCAGATCCACGCCGCGGGCAAGCACCGCCCGCGCCTTATCCGCATCGGTGCATTCATATACCGCCAGGCGCGAACCCGGCGCCTGTAGCTTGCCTTTATCCGGCAGGCTTTCAATATCACAGAACAGGTATTCAGCCTGTAGCGCCTGCACCTGCTGCTGACTCAGGGCATGCCAGTCATCGGCAACCACCGCAATCGGCTGGCGGCCAAGCTCGCGTACCTGTTTCAGGGCCGGTAGAGAATAGGAAATCATCACGCACTGGGGTAAAACCGGCTGCAGGATTTTCATCACCCGTGCAACCATTTTTGCTTCACCAAACTGCGCAAGACTAATGCGCTTGAGTTCGATAAATGCCGTGACCTGTGAATGACAGCGCAACAGCTCGACAAATTGTTCCAGTGTCGGAATGCGCACCTCGTTGAAGGTATCGCCGAAACGTTCAGCCTCACTGAGCCGAAACGTTTTTAGTTCCGACCAGGCATAATCATGCAGCGCACCCGGTTTACCACACAGTCGCAGCAGTTCACGATCATGGAACAGCAGCACCACTTCATCCCGACTGAGCTGGACATCCACTTCGACGTATTTCGCGCCCGCTCGAATCGCAGCCTCGATCCCAACCAGGCTATTCTCTGGATAATGACGGGGATAGCCGCGATGGGCGATCAGTTTATTGGCGGCCAAAATCAAATCATTCAACTCCATTTAGAAGAGGCAAGTCTGCTATAATCCAGAACCGTATTTTTATAGCCTACTTACCATGCTTCAGCACCTGTCTACTATCCAGATTATTTCCATCGCCATTCTGCCCCTGTTATTTGCCATTGTCGTGCATGAAGTCGCACATGGCTGGGTTGCCAAACAGCGTGGCGATCACACCGCCGAGATGCTCGGCCGTCTGACCTTAAACCCGATCAAACATATTGATCCCGTTGGCACCCTGCTGGTGCCGATTATTATGCTTGCGACTCTCGGCTTCGCCTTTGGCTGGGCCAAACCGGTGCCCATCGATTATCGCAACCTGCGCAACCCCAAAAGCGACATGGTGCTGGTCGCCGCCGCCGGTCCCATATCCAACCTGCTCATGGCCTTTGCCTGGGCCCTGATTGCCAAAATTGCCATGCTTCTGCCCGCCGACATGCAGTTTGTCGCCGTGCCGCTGATTTACATGGGCCAGTTCGGCATTCTCATCAATGTACTCCTGATGGTGTTCAATCTCATCCCTCTGCCGCCGCTGGACGGCGGGCGCGTAGCTGTCGGTCTGTTGCCGCCACAGATGGGGCAGTCCCTGAGCAAGCTGGAACCTTACGGCCTGTTCATCATCCTCGCCCTGTTCGCGACCGGTTTCCTGTCAAAAATAATCTGGCCGGCTATCGCGGCTGTCTCCGGCATCATCGAAGCCCTCGTCGGCCTGTAATCGATCTGCAAATCAGGCTGTAGACAGCCGCTGCAGGGAGATGAAGCACTGGTTTTCATCAAACTCCAGCTCGAACAGGCCGGACACGCCGGTATGGCTCAGATACGGGCGCAGAATGGCGGCCGGGAAGCGCAGGTTCTGACCATCCAGCGCCTGCACCTGCACCATATTTGCCTGCCCCTGATAATACTGACGATAGGTTTCAGCCGGCAGATTGATGCGAAAACGGATTCTGGCCATGTATCATAATTCCTTAATATTCAATACCCTGCCAATCATAAAGGACAAATCGAGGGAGACGAATACTTAATTATAGGTGTAGAATTGAGATTCAGGATCTGTCCCCTCAGGGGCAGACGCCTGTTCAGACTCAGCCCCATAAATATGGTTTCAGGGGCGTATGATAATTACAACGACGACTAATAAGAGAGTGAACGACGTTATGAAATTTACATTCCCAACTGCAAAGTACTTTATAAAATCCCTGCTCATCTCCGCTCTGCTGGGCCTGCTGGCCTATTTTCTTGCCCCCCGGCTTTCTATTGAAATCCTTGGCACCACCAGTGGCTTTGCCTATGGCGTGCTGGTCGGCGCCCTGATTGGCTCGCTGCTGGCCGCCACCCGCATCATTCCCGCCGCAGCCACAAAAATGGAATCCATTTTTGTCGGCAACCTGGCTTTTCGCGCCTCGAACAACGCGGTGCGCGAACTGTTTGAACAATACGGTGAAGTCCATGCCGTACGCCTGATGACCGATCGTGTAACTCGCAAACCCCGCGGTTTCGGCTTCGTAGAAATGAACCACCGCGACGCCGTAAAAGCCATTAGCGCTCTGAACGGCGAAGAATTCCAGGGCCGGGAACTGAAGGTCAACATCGCCAACGAAAGAAAGCCACGTGAAGAAATGCGCACAGCCAGCAGCTGAGCAGCATTGACACAGGCACGAAAAAGGGAGCCTCAGGCTCCCTTTTTTATTGCAGCACCCGCCAACTAGAGTCCATTTATAAACATGGATAATTAACGCAGAGGACGCAGAGGCGCAAAGACGCGGAGAAGAGAAAAAAATTAAGGAAAACTCCTTTCCCCTTCACAAAC
>Ga0316207_10000737_pt1 | contig 46923 bp, 50 predicted proteins | sample 6weekpyrite_MG_FD_204943 | JGI IMG/M metagenome (GOLD analysis project Ga0316207, IMG submission 204943) | Microbial mat bacterial communities from mineral coupon in-situ incubated in ocean water Damariscotta River, Maine, United States -... | ecosystem: Environmental > Aquatic > Marine >... | reverse complement strand
GTTGTTTGTATTTCATAAGTTTCCCTATCTTGGCGGATTGGAATCTTATTTTATCGCAGCTAACCTCTCTCTTCAATCCATTCTTCTATTTTTTATAAGTGTTGCACTTTAAACTTGAATTGGCGTAATAATTAAGATTTAGTTTTGTGAAAAGATGTATAATATTGATAAATTAGAGTGTTCTTTAAAATGAAAAAATAGTATTTCAGGATAAACAGTAGAGGGGAGGGGGATTTTAATGGAAGAAGTATTAAGTAAAGATGCAAGTATAAATATAAACGGTGTAGAGATAGCTTGGGAGTTTGAAAGTGGTACTCTTAGTTTTTTGGGTATCCCTTCAACTCTTTTTTGGAATGACCCGTCTCTTGTAAATATGTTTAAACCTCTTGTTAAGGAGATAGGCAAAGAGATGTTCTGCCTTCAAGTGGCTTATTCATCCAGTTTGGGTACAGATACTGATTATAATGCTATGGTAACACAACTTGGAGATACATTCGAAGAGGGCTTTTTAAATTGGGGCAAAGCGGTGAGTGGTGCAGGCTGGGGTACTTTTGAAGCTCCATTAATTGATTTTAAAGCAAACAGAGCCAAGGTAATTGTCCGCAATCCTTGGGAGCTGCAGATGCAAAAAAACTTGGACAAGTCAGAGTTATGGGGATGTCCTTTTCTTCAGGGTAAAATAATCGGTATTTTTAATAATGCCTTTAATAATACATGTTGGGCAAAAGAGAACTACTATTTTGAAGAGGATGGCTCGAGGGTTGAGTTTGATATCTATTTATATGACTTAACAATAGAAGAAGAGATAGCAAAGTTAAGAAAGAACATAGAGACAGAGAAGATAGCAGACCTTAATAGAATAATTGAAGAGAAGATAAAAGAGAGAGATGAACTTTTAAGAAAAGAGGAGACTCAAATCTTAATTAATGAAAGATTAGAACAGAGAGTAAAAGAGGAGATAGAAAAAAATAGGCTTCAAGAGGAGCAGTTGCGAGAACGGGCTCGTATGGCACAGATGGGAGAGATGATAAGTATGATAGCTCATCAATGGAGACAACCCCTTGGTGCGATCTCTTCAACTTCTATAAATCTGCAGGTGAAGATGGAGTTAGGAGTTTTTGATCTCGAACATGAGACCGGCAAAGTAGAGTTTAAAGCATATATGACAGATCAACTGGGAAAAATAGACAGTTTTGTAAAAAGCTTGACAAATACAATTGATGATTTTAGAAATTTTTATAAACCAAATAAGAAATCAAAACTTGTGTTTGTAAAAGAGCCGCTAACAAAGGCACTTGGGATTGTAAGAGCATCTTTTGAGTCTGAGGGCATAGAGATAATTGATTCGGTTGGCTCCACTAAGAAGATAAAGTTACATGTAAACGAGATAATGCAGGTGGTATTAAATATATTAAAAAACGCACATGATAACTTTATAGAGAAAAAAATAAAAACCCCAAAGATATATCTTTCATGTGAAGATGTAGAAAATGGAGTCCTTATAAAGATTAGAGATAATGGTGGGGGAATACCAGAAGATATCTTGGAGAAAATATTTGACCCCTACTTCTCAACAAAAAATGAAAAAAATGGAACAGGACTGGGTCTTTATATGTCAAAAACAATGGTTGAAGAGCACCATGATGGTATTTTATCAGCAGTTAACGAGGGTGATGGAGTCTGCTTTATGATTGAGTTAAATAGAGAGTATGAGTAAGTATTTTTTTATTATTGTAATACTTCTCTCCTCTTTTGCACAATCACAAACTTTGAAGTATGAGATAAGACCACCTTCTCTAAAATCAGATCACTTTATGGGAGTAAAGGTTTTAGACTCAATAGAGCTGAACTTGGATGAACTATCTGCACTTGCCTATAAAGATAGGAAATTATATGCTCTAAGTAATTTAGGTATTTTGTACTCTTTTGACTTAGAGCTAAGAGATAGTAAAATAGAGAGTCTGAAGCTAAGAAAAAGAGTTGAGTTAAGAAATAAAAAAGGTATTAGATTAAGCAAAAAAAAGAGGGACTCCGAAGGTCTTGTCATTGCAGACGGCAAACTGTTAATCTCTTTTGAGAGAAAACCGAGAGTTGGTATCTTCTCATTAAGCGGCAAAAAGATTAAAAAATATAAGATAAGTAAAGAGCTAAGAGATATCAATAATTATCAGGGTAAAAACAGGGCTCTTGAGTCAATAGCATATAGCAGCAAGTATGGAGTTGTTACATCTCCGGAGTTAGCTCTGAAAAACAGAGATAAAAAGTTTCATACCATATATGCAAAAAACAGAGTTTGGAGTTTTAGTGCATCTGGTAATTTATCAGCCTTAGAGTTTATATCCGATAATGAAATCATGGCACTTGAGAGAGAGTCTAAGCCCATTACAAGGGAGAGGATTATTACACTCACTAAAGTTTTTTTAGACAGATGTGAGAGAGGAGTTTGTCAGAGTGAAGTTTTGGCAAAACTTAGAACTAAAGATGGATGGAGAGTAGGTGATTTTGAAGGTTTAACAAAGGTTGATAGAGGTAGATTTTTGATGGTAAGTGATAATGATGGAGGCTTTTTTCAAAAAACACTGCTTGTGCTTTTTGAAATCATGGACTAGCTATTTATCTCACTCTTTAAAATTTTGGATAACTCACAGCACTCTTTGATTTTTTGTGTATAAGTCAACTCCTCTTTTAGAAGTGTATCAACAAAAGCACTTCCGACTATTACTCCATCAGCACCTTTTACCTTACTCTTTGCAGTTTTTTTGTTTACACCAAATCCAACATAAACAGGTGTCTGTGTATATTTTTTGATTGAAGATAAAAAGGGTTGTAGATCTTCAGCACTGCCTGAACCTGTTATACCTGTGTAAGCCACCATATATATAAACTTTTTTGCATTTTTTACTATCTTCTCAATCCTATCTTGGGTGTCGGTTGGAGCAACAAAACTAATATTTGAGATACTGTTTGAGTCAAAGAGTTCACTATATATCAAAGCCTCCTCATGAGGTAGATCAGGAATGATTAATCCATCTATTCCAAGCTCTCTTGCAAGGGGAAGCAATATTTTCATATCTTGCTGATAAAAGCTGTTAAAATACCCCATCCACAAAGTGTCAACCTTTGGTGCAACTGCTTTTGATATCTCCTTAAGATGTTCAAATTTAAAACCAAGTTCCAATGCTTTGTGATTTGCCTTTTCTATTAAAGGGCCATCTGCTACGGGGTCAGAGAAGGGGACTCCAAGTTCTAGTGTATCGACACCACTATCTCCAAGAGCTAAAGCTAAATCAATACTAAAAGATTTTTCCGGATAAGCGGACGTTATGTATGCTACTAATTTTTTCAATTGTTTTCCAAGTCAGGTAATTTAAGTAGAGAATATTTTATGTGGCTAAGTTTATTGTCAAGTTTAAAATCATCGTTCCAGGTTGCATACATGTCACTAATGTCAAGCAACCAGTTTACAGTCTCTTCATTTATACTCTCTTGCTGAGATCTTATCTGCTCAAGTGCATCCTCAACAAAAGCTGAAAGCTTTGAGATTGGTTCGATTTTTAAAAAGCCTGATGCAGACTTTATATTATGAAAAACGCGAAAAAGCTCATTAATGCTTTGGTGGAACATATTTGGTTTTGAGAGATCAATAATCATAACTTCCATATAGTCCACCATCATAGAGTAATGGTCTAAAAATTCATCAACTATCTCAAAATCGAAGTTAGCATCTAAATCACTTCTTATACCCATAAAATAATTCTCCTATATAGTTCAAATTATAGCAATATTTAGTTAAAATACTTTTAGTTAAATAAAAGAGTTTTAAAATGATAAAAAAAATGACAGTAAACGCCATTAAAAAAAGTAAAGGTGCTAAACCTTTAGTTATGATAACTGCCTATGATGCGCTTTTTGCAAAATTATTCCAAGAGAGCTCTGATATGATTTTAGTTGGTGACAGCTTGAATATGAGTTTTGCAGGCAAAAAAGATACCATAAGTGCCACACTAGAACAGATGATATACCATACAAATGCAGTATGTATGGGTGCAACAAATAGTTTTATAGTCTGTGATATGCCTTTTGGAACCTACACAAACAGAGAAGAAGCCCTTAAAAATTCAATAAAAGTTTTTCAAGAGACTTCTGCAGATAGTATCAAGATAGAGGGTGGAGAAGATAAAGCTGATATTATCAGGTATCTCTGTTTAAATGGCATAGCTGTGTGCGGACATATTGGACTGCTTCCTCAGGCAGTTCGCTCAGAGGGAGGATATATAATAAAGGGCAAAACACAAGAGGAGAGAGAGCAGTTAATTAAAGATGCGAGAGCTGTTGAAGAAGCTGGAGCATTTTGCATGGTTATTGAAGGTGTAAAGGCTGAGGTCGCAGCAGAGGTCGCAGCTAGTGTAACTATACCTGTCATAGGCATAGGTGCAGGAAAAGATGTAGATGGTCAAGTTCTGGTTTTTTCTGACATGTTGGGACTTTTTGAGGAGTTTACTCCTAAATTTGTGAAGAAGTACCTTGATGGTTCATCCTTAGTTAAAAAAGCTCTTAAGAGTTATGCCAAAGAGGTTCAAAATAGAGAGTTTCCAAAAGAGGAACACACCTACTAATGGAGAGATTAGTTGAGATAGAGAAGTTTGACTCTGAAGAGAGCAGCGAACTAACTCTTCGTCCCGATGCTTGGGATGAGTATATTGGACAGGAGCAGATTAAAAAAAATCTCGGTGTATTTATAGAGGCTAGTAAAAAAAGAGATGAGGCCTTGGATCATGTCCTGTTTTTTGGACCGCCGGGACTGGGTAAAACAACATTGGCGCTTATAATTGCGAATGAGATGAATGCAAATATTAAGGTCACAGCTGCCCCGATGATAGAAAAGAGCGGAGACTTAGCCGCATTGCTAACAAATCTGGAAGAGGGAGATATACTCTTTATAGATGAGATTCATCGTCTGTCGCCGGCGGTAGAGGAAATCTTGTACTCCTCTATGGAAGATTTTAGAATTGATATTATTATTGGAAGCGGACCGGCTGCACAGACTGTAAAAATCGACCTACCGCGTTTTACTCTAATTGGTGCTACAACAAGAGCAGGTATGCTTTCAAATCCTCTTAGAGACAGGTTTGGGATGAACTTTAGAATGCAGTTTTACACCTCTGATGAGTTGGCAAAAATAATACATCAGGCCTCAATTAAATTAGATAAAGAGATAGTTCATGAAGCAACTATTGAGATAGCTAAGAGGAGTCGCGGGACACCAAGAATTGCTCTTCGTCTTCTTCGTCGGGTGAGAGATTTTGCCGATGTGGCTGATGAGGAAGAGATTGCACACTCAAGAACACAGTATGCACTCGATGAACTTGGCATAAACTCACACGGATTTGATGAGATGGATATAAGGCTTCTAAATCTTTTAGTCGGCGCAAAAGGAAGGGCTATAGGTCTAAGTACAATAGCAGCAGCACTAAGTGAAGATGAGGGCACGGTGGAAGATGTTTTAGAACCTTACCTTATTGCAAACGGATATCTTGAGAGAACAGCCAAGGGAAGAAAGGCTACAAGAAGTACCTATGAGATTTTAAATATTTCATTTCCCTATGAGGAAGAGGGGAGTCTGTTTTGATATACTTTTTAGAGTTATTTCTCGCCGATAGGCGTAGCTTCAGTGAGGGGAATTTTCCAGGGAATTCACTTCCTTGGAAAAGGAGACAAATATCTTTAGATCTCGACGATAGGCGTAGCTTCAGTGAGGGGAATTTTCCAGGGAATTCACTTCCTTGGAAAAGGAGACAAATATCTTTAGATCTCGACGATAGGCGTAGCTTCAGTGAGGGGAATTTTCCAGGGAATTCACTTCCTTGGAAAAGGAGACAAATATCATGAAACCACAATATTTTGTAGCCATTCTTTTTGCCACATCTCTTTACTGGATGTATCTTCTATACGCTCCCTTTTTATTAGTTATGACTATTGCTGCACTTCTGGCTGTCTCAACCTCGAATATTCAAATATTATTTGAGAAAATTTTTCGTTATAAATTCATAGCAGCTTTAAGTTCCAGTTTTTTACTGGCAGTTCTGTTCTTTGCCCCTCTTGGCTACTTTTTAGCTACACTGACAATTAAGCTAAACACCTTAGAGGCAGATACGTTTTTAAGTATCAAGGAGTATATTGAGGGTTTTATAGAGAATCCGCCTGAATATTTGTTATTTATAAAACCTTATGCCGCAGATATATTAAACGAGTTGAATGTAAATAGGGTTACATCTAATATTCTTTCAGTTACGGCGACAGTCGGAACATTCAGTGCCGGATTTTTAAAGAATGCTTTTTTGATTATTATATTTTACTTTTTTGCTCAATATAATGGAGCATATATTATAGAGTTTATAAAGCGGGTCATTCAAATGTCCGTAAATGAGACAACGGTTATGGCAAAAGAGCTCTCCTCTGTTATGAGTGTAGTTTTTTACTCTATTTTGGTTACAGCAATGTTTGAAGGGATCCTTTTTGGTCTAGCAATCTCTTTTATGGGATACAATGGGCTTTTGTTTGGTATTATGTATGGGTTTGCATCATTGATTCCCGTAGTTGGCGGTATTCTTATGTGGCTTCCATTTATGATTTTTGAATTTTCGATTGGCAATAGTTCACAAGCAGTATTCATTGCTCTTTACTCTATTGTAGTTATATCAATTATTGCGGACACCTTTGTCAAGCCTATGATTATAAAAGAGATAAACGGTAGACTTTTAAAAGAGGATGATAATAAAATTAATGAACTTGTCATCTTCTTTGCTATTATAGCCGGGCTTGCGACGTTTGGGTTTTGGGGTATGATTTTAGGTCCTGCAATTACAGCTTTTTTCTTAACTATTATGAAGCTTTTTGAAGCAAGAACAAAAGAGTGTGGGTTAGAATCAGGCTAATCACTAATCTTTATATATTTGGGGATGTTCACTCTTCCATCTGCGATGTACCCAAAACCAGAATTTCGGCTCCTCGGTTATGAGTCTACTAAGCCAATCTGCCTGAAGTTGAGTGGCTTTGTGGATATCTGCTTCTTCATCATCACTCTTTTCTACTTTTATCTCATCAAAGAGTTCCAAAGTATAATTATCCTCATCATCAGTCCTTATACTCACTGGAATAATGGCAGCATTGTATTTTCTAGCTAAATAGGCTGGTGTCGAGGTTTGGCGAACACTTTTACCCAGAAAATTTACCTCTAATCCCTCTCTGGCATTTATACCGGTATCAATGACAATCCCGCAAGCTTCACCACTCTTGATAAGTTTTATCAAGGGTTTGATTACCTTCGCCTTTTCTAAAGACTTATTTCCAAATCTAGCGCGAGACTCAAGCATCCACTCTTGGAATTGCCTGTTTTTCATTTTTTTATATACAGCTGTAATAGGTTCTATAAAAGCTCCTACAGATGCTGCTCCCAGCTCCCATGCACAGTAGTGTGGAGTTACATATATAACAGCACGTCCATCTTCATGGACTTTTTGCACAGCTTCTATATTTTTTATAGTTATTTTACTTGCTAAATCTTCTTTGCTCATATCTCTTATTTCCATTAAATGCAAAAAATTAAGCAGAAGGTTTTTAAAACTGTATCGGACTATCTCATCTCTATCTTTTTTACTGATTTTTTTATCAAAAGCAAAGTTAAGGTTTCTGTAGGCCACCTTTTTGTAGCGGGAAGAGGTATAGTAAGCTATATTGGCTAGTAGAGTAAAGAAACCTTTTCTCATGCCTTTAGGTAAAACCATTAAAAATTTTTCTAGTAGTAAAAAGAGTTTAAAGCCCATAAATTAAATAACTCCTATAGTTTATAAAAAGATTATATCGAATGAAGGTATATAAAGTATCAACTAATCAATTTGTTATCAAGCCTTTGCTATAATCACATCAATTTATGATAAAAGGCAAGTTCAAAATGGTTGCATCAGATATTCAAAACTTTTCCGATGGTCGTACTAAGGCAAGAGCCTATTTCTGTTATCTATTCTCTAAGAATATTCCAAATAGACTCCCCTCTCTCTCAGAGGAGATGATTGTGCCTCGTCTTTTAAAGATAAAGGCAGACCTGGAGAACTGTGAGGGAATATACCTTCTTGACAGTCGCGGTGTACAAGTTACACCAACTATCACATCGAGTAAAAGGATAGATGAGGATATAGGAAGAATCAGGGCAGACAGAGCTTACTACTATCGTGCGGTAAGAGAAGCCAGATGTACCATAACAGACCCATATCCATCACTGATAACCGGAGACTTGACTGTTACAGCCTCTCAGCCTATTTATGATGAGAAGGGGGAGCTGATATATATAGCCTGTCTTGATATGCCACTTGAGGAGGTAATAAAAGTCTCTCGTTCAAGCGGTTTTGATAGGTTTTTTAGTAATCTGTTTAAATACTCCTATGCAACTTTCTCTTTCGCTCTTATAGCTGTTGCTTTACTTCTGTTTTTCAAGGGTGTTCAGAGCTTTTTTGTATATGAGATACGACCGGATCATTTTAAGATAAAGGATGTATTTGAAGCAACCATCCTGTTGACACTCTCTCTTGCCATATTTGACCTGGCTAAAACTCTTATTGAAGAGGAAATATTAGGTAGAAACAAAGAGAATAGCATTTCAGGACCACACAAGACAATGGTTAGGTTTTTGGGTTCTATAATTATAGCCCTCTCGATAGAAGCCTTGATGCTGGTATTTAAGTTTGCTATTACAGACCCGGAGAAGTTAGTATATGCGACATATATAGTCGGGGGTGTATCGATGTTGCTTATAACCCTTGCAGTTTACATAAAATTTACAAAACTAAAGCTTGAAGAATGATAGCAATTGTTGATTATAACATGGGTAATTTAGCTAGTGTACAAAATGCATTTGCCTCTCTTGGAGAAAAGACAGTTGTGGAGAGTGACCCAAAAAAGTTTAAAGATTATGAAAAACTGATACTTCCCGGAGTTGGAGCATTTGGTGATGCCATGGAACATTTAAGAGAACGAAACATGATAGAAGCTTTAAGGGAGTATGCTCAAAGCGGAAAGTACATGTTGGGCATCTGTCTTGGCATGCAGCTACTTTTTGAGAGTAGTGAAGAGTTTGGTTACCATGAGGGATTAGGGCTTATTAAGGGCAGTGTAACAGCATTTGACACGAGTAAGTTTATAGAACCGCTTAAAGTACCGCATATGGGTTGGAATAGAGTGTTTACAAGAGAACATTCTCTATTTAATAATCTTGATGAGGAGCACTATCTCTACTTTGTTCATACATACCATGTTAACTGTGTTAATAAAGAGGATATTATAGGACGTACAGAGTATGGTTATGAGTTTACATCAGCCGTTGCTTCTAAAAATGTAATGGGTATTCAGCCACACCCTGAAAAAAGCCATAAAAATGGACTTAAAATACTAGAGAATTTTATAGGATTGTAATGTGCACGCTATCGGAAGTAGTTCCGCTTAGCTACGCTAACACTAGGTTCTCATCAGCAGAGGGTTTATCCTCCTTGGTTGAGGAACCTATGCCACTTATGGCTTTTAATAAACTACAAAAGGAAACAACTTTATTATGACTTTATACCCAGCGATAGATTTAAAAGACGGAAAAGCAGTTAGACTTACAAAAGGTCTAATGGATAGTGCAAAAATTTATTCGGATGAGCCATGGCTTTTGGTAAAAAAATTTGAAGAGATGGGTGCAGAGTGGGTGCACTTGGTTGATTTAAACGGTGCCTTTGCAGGCGAGCCAAAGAATTTAGAGCAGATTATTAAAATTAGAGAAAACTGCAGAGTGAAGCTTGAACTTGGCGGCGGTATTCGTGATGAAGCTACAATCAAAAAGATGCTTGAAATAGGAATAGATAGGATTATTTTAGGCTCTATCGCTGTAAAAGACTCACAATTTGTTAAAGATATGGCTGCAAAGTATCCAATAGCAGTCGGTATTGATGCCATTGATGGTTTTGTTGCAGTTGAAGGTTGGGGCGAAGTCAGTTCAATGAAGGCAACAGATTTAGCACAAGAGTTTGCAAACGCCGGAGTTGAAGCAATCATATGTACGGATGTTGGTAAAGATGGAACATTAAGCGGTGTTAATGTAGAGTTTACAGTAGAGATTGCAAATGCGAGCGGACTTAGCACTATTGCTAGCGGTGGAGTGAAAGACGAAAGTGATATAGAGGCTTTAAAAGCAACTAATTCAGTAGATGGTGTTATCATAGGAAAAGCCTATTATGAAGGAACTATTGACTTACCCAAGATGTTTAAGCTTTTAAGTTAAGCGATACTTAATCATAAAATAAATAGAATTTAGGTATTATTACCTATATAAATATGTTAAGAGATATAAAGAAAAGGATTTCAATTGAAATTACTTGTTGTTGATGATAGTTCTACGATGCGTCGTATAATAAAAAACACCTTGGCAAGACTTGGTCATAAAGATGTGCTTGAAGGTGCTGACGGTGTTGAGGGGTGGGATGCTTTGGATGCAAATCCTGATGTAGAGATGTTGATTACAGATTGGAATATGCCTGAGATGAACGGGCTTGAGCTTGTTAAGAAAGTTCGCGCTGATGATCGTTTTTTAGATTTGCCTATCATCATGGTAACAACAGAAGGCGGTAAGGCAGAGGTTATTACGGCATTAAAAGCCGGTGTTAACAATTATATAGTTAAGCCGTTTACTCCTCAAGTTCTAAAAGAAAAACTTGGTGCTGTTATGGGTATTGAGGTGTAATGCAAGAGCATTACTTTGAGCTAATAGTTAAGGTATCGTCTCATCATTCACTTTTTTCAGATTTTTTAGCAGATACCTTACCGGTTGGATTTGAGGAGAGAGATGATGGTTTTATCATTAGAAGTGAAGATGAACTAGAAACAATCATTTGGGGACTTGAGCAGTTTACAGAAGCTCTTCAAAAAGCCTTAGGTCAAAATATAGAACTAGAGTGTAAGCAGACAAAACTCAAAAATAGTGACTGGGTTGAGATTTATCAAAAGAGTATTAAACCTTTGTCTATTGATAAGTTTTATATTTATCCGACTTGGGACGAGCCAAGCAAAGAGCTTATAAATATAGTCATTGACCCGGCTTTGGCTTTTGGTACGGGACATCACCCTACAACAGCGTCATCACTAAGAGCTATTGCAAAGTATGTTAAAAAAGATGACCGGGTTTTAGATGTAGGTTGCGGAAGCGGTATTCTTGGAGTTGGAGCCTTAAAACTTGGTGCTCTTGTCGATGCTTGTGATACCGATCCTGTCTCTGTCGAAAATAGTGAATTAAATGCAGAACTAAATTTAGTTGAATTTGAAAATATCTGGGAAGGCTCTTGTAGTTTAGCCAAGGGCAGTTATGATGTTGTTGTAGCAAATATAGTGGCAGATGTTTTGACATTTATATCAAATGATTTAAAAAACATTTTAAAAGATGACGGGGTACTTGTTTTGTCTGGAATATTAGACAAATATGAGTCAAAAGTTTTGAGCTTCTATCAGGATTGTGAAATTATAGAGAAGATAACCCAAGATGAGTGGGTTACATTAATACTAAAACAGGAAAAAAAATAGATATGAAAAAACAAGACAATAACGACGATAGGAATAATAATTTTTTTAATAAAAATCCACTGATAACTTTCGCAATATTCTCAGTAGTAATAATACTTCTTTTTAAAGCACTTATTGGTGAGAATGGAGCTACTAACGGGGCTATTGGCGGCACAAATAAGAGAGCTAAGCAGGTTAGTTACTCAGAACTTAAATCTTTAGTTGAATCTAAAAGTCTGAATAAAGTAGATATTGGTCAAACCTACATAAGAGCATACTCTTCTGATGGTTCTGTATATACGACAAGAATAGTCAAGGGAGATACAAAGTTAGTTGAAGCGCTGGACAAGCAGGGTATCGAGTACTCTGGATTCAGTGAGACTAACTGGTTTACTGAAATGTTCGGATGGTTGTTTCCGTTTTTAATAATCATAGGAATATGGATGTTCTTTGCCGGAAGAATGCAAAAGAGTATGGGTGGCGGTATTTTAGGAATGGGAAATTCCAAAAAAATGATCAACTCAGAAAAACCAAAAACAAAATTTGATGATGTCGCCGGTGTTGAAGAGGCAAAAGAGGAAGTTCAAGAGATAGTTGACTTTTTAAAATATCCCGCTCGTTATGTAGAAATTGGTGCTAAGATTCCAAAGGGTGTTCTTCTTGTGGGAAGTCCGGGAACTGGTAAAACACTTTTAGCTAAAGCGGTTGCAGGTGAAGCAGATGTTCCTTTTTTCTCAGTTAGCGGGTCTAGTTTTATAGAGATGTTTGTAGGTGTTGGTGCAGCACGTGTTCGAGATCTTTTTGAACAGGCAAAAAAAGATGCGCCGAGCATAATATTTATTGATGAGATTGATGCTATTGGTAAAAGTCGTGCTGCCGGTGGTGTTATGGGTGGAAATGATGAAAGAGAGCAGACTCTGAACCAGCTTCTTGCAGAAATGGATGGGTTTGGAACCGATACGCCGATTATTATTTTAGCTGCTACTAATAGACCAGAAGTCCTCGATCAAGCACTACTTCGTCCCGGTCGTTTTGACAGGCAGGTTTTAGTAGATAAACCAGATTTTGAGGGTCGTGTAAAGATTTTGAAAGTTCATGTCAAGGGTGTGAGAATGGACGATGATGTTGAACTTGAAGAGATAGCTCGCTTAACAGCCGGTCTAGCCGGTGCGGATTTAGCAAACATAATCAATGAAGCAGCCCTTTTAGCAGGTAGAAAAAGCCAAAAAACTGTAAAACAGAATGATCTCTATGAATCAGTTGAACGTGCTTTGGCCGGACTTGCTAAAAAGTCTCGTAGAATTAATCCTAAAGAGAAAAAGATTGTAGCATATCATGAGAGTGGACATGCACTTCTTGCAGAGACAACACATGGAGCTAAAAAAGTTTCAAAAGTCTCTATTGTTCCTCGTGGTTTAGCGGCTCTTGGCTACACATTAAACACACCAGAAGAGAATAAGTTTATGATGCAAAAACATGAACTTTGGGCAGAGGTAGATGTACTTCTTGGAGGTCGTGCTGCTGAAGAGGTGTTTATCGGCGAGATTTCTACAGGTGCAGGTAATGATCTAGAACGTGCTACAGATATTATTAAATCAATGGTTCAAACATATGGTATGAGTGAAGTGGCAGGTCTGATGGTACTTGAGAAGAGCAGACAATCATTTTTGTCCGGCGGACAACAGGCTACTCGTGAGTATAGTGATAAGATGGCAGAGAATATGGATGAGTTCATTAAGACATCACTAAAACAGAGATACTCTGCTGTAGTAGGTAGACTCGAAGAGTATAGAGATGCTATAGAGAGCATGGTTAAACTTCTATACAAAAAAGAGAACATTACAGGTGAGGAAGTGAGAGAGATAATTACTAACTTCGAAGAAGCTAATGGTATAGAGTCGAAGGTTACTCAAGTTGTTGATGATATAGAAGAGGAACTTAAAGCCGATGCTAAGATGGCTGAGAATGATAAATCCTCACAAGATGATACTGAGACGGAAGATGAAAAATAATCTTTTACCAGTAGCTAAAGAGGGCTGGAACTATATTGCAGGGGCAGTGCTACTTTTTCTTATCTTCGCTTTTCTAGATTTTGGGTTCTTACAATTTATTACATTTTTAATTACACTGTTTTTTATCTTTTTATTTAGAAATCCCGAAAGAGAACATCTACATTATCAAGAGTTGAGTGTAATTAGCCCGGTGGACGGGGCTGTTATCTCAATTGAAGAGTTAAAAGAGGATGAGTATGCCTACAAAATTGAGATAGATGGAAACTATTTAAATGTATCGCTTCTAAGAACTCCTTTTACTTCAGTAGTTAAAGATATAGAGAAACAAAATGGTGCAAGACTCTCTCCTCTGCAACCTCTCTCAAAAACTATTAATGAAAATTTAGAGCTGGTATTTGAGGACAAGAACTCTAATAGTATAAAAATATTACATAGATTAAAACAGAGTTTTATGACAATAGAGACAGAAGCTAAAAAATCTCAGAACTTATATCAAGGTTCGAGATACGGGATTATGATAAACGGAGTAACCACTCTCTACCTGCCTCAAAATTTCAGGTTAAATATAAGTGTTGGCAGTGAGTTGACAGCATCACAAACTCTTGTCGGATATTTTACAAGTGAGAGCAGTAAGAAATAAGAGTCTCTATTTTTTAGATTGACTCTTCTCAAACATTAATTTATCTACATCAATATTAAAATTAAAATATTCAGAGCTAAAGTTGTTTTTATTTATTCTTGAGAATTGAATAACTGCCCCTTTATTGTTTTTTACTTCAAGGTAGAGAAGACCAAGTGCATATCTGCTCTCTAGAAAGCTTAAATCTTTCATCTTAGATAATTCCAAAAGTGCTATTGCATTGGCATGATGATCTGCTGCAGTTGAAGCAACTGCACCTAAAAATAGAGTATGTGAATCTCTAACTTTAAGGTTGTCTATAAGGTTATTATACAGTGTATATGACTCTTCATAGGCTTTATCATATAGTGAAGCAAGTGCTAAAGCGCTTGTTAACTCTTCGGTTGGTTCTGTCGTAGACTCTAGCACCTGTTTTAAACGCTCTCTAAGATAGTATAATCTTCCTGTAATCAAATTTTGTTGTGTATATAGATACCTTGTAATATATGGTCCAAAATAGAGGTCTGTAAAATCAAAGCTTTGAACTTTAAGATAGTTCATAACTTTGTTAGCATAATCTTTTGGACTAAGTTTGTTAAAGTGAGCATCAATATACATTAAATGCGGCAGTATCTCATTTGGAAGAAGTATTGTAAGCTTTTTTGATGCTTTTTGTGCTACTTCAATATTATTTTGTTGGAGTGCTATTATAGTATCCAAGGCTAAGTAAAGAGGTCTCTGTTTATAATCCTTATCTAGCCAGTCAGCAGTTGCTATTATATTGTTTTGACTTATAAACAGCAGTGTTTTATATAAGTCTATTTTTTCGGAAAATTTTTCATGGCTAATAGAGTCTTTAAGAAGTGATAATAGTTTTTTATTCTCTTTATGTATTAGTTGAGAGCTAAGTATCGTATATATCCCGGATAGATAGTTTTTAGCATCTAGGTTATAAGATTTTAAAAAGTGCTTATGAGCCTGAACCATATTCCCCATCTGTGCGTATGTAAGGGCTAAATTATAGTGAAGTATAGAGTGTTTAGGTTGAATCTTAACAAGTTGCTGCAATATCTTATTTGCTTCTCTAATTTTAAACGAGAGAGCCTTCTTTATTGCCTTAACGATACCAATATTTACATTTGAAGAGGAAGCCCCCTTTTTTAAATACTCTTTTGCTGAGTTTACATTATCTATAAATATATTTGCATTTCCTTTTCGAATATAGCTTATAGTATGATTTGCATTAAATATTTTGTACGGGGAAAAATAAAATATTTTTTGATAATTGATTTTCCTGCTTTTGCTAGTAACATCCCTATATCGTTTTTGAGCCTTGTCGCTATCAAATAGGGACTCTTTTAGGTGTACTTTGACAGGGTATGGCAGATAAACTTTTTCTTCAAACATATCAGTTGCATTTCCTATCTCTTTTGCAGCTTCTTGTATTTGACCGGCTTTTAAGTCTATATAGCCAAGAGCTATTTGAGATTTAATGGGTTCAATATTATTTTTAATCGCATTTTGTAAATATTTTTTTGAAAGAGTTAAGTCACCAACTCTTGCATAAAGTAATCCCAGAGCAAAATAATTTTTGATATTTTCATTTTTTTCCATACTCTCTATTGCAGTGTAATCATCATCAAAAAGGGCATTTATCCTTGCACTTAGATTGTTTTGAACTTTTATATACTCTGATGTAGTTGGATTTTTAAGAGCACTCAGGGCTTCAAGATAGTTCTTATTATAGTAGTTTATAAGTGAGTAGTAGTATGAGTATAGAGGTGATTGTCTCTCTTGCGGCAGATAAGCATAAGCTAAATCAATATAGAATTTAAAACTTTTTTCATTATTTAGATGCAAGGAGCAAACAGCAGCATTAATGGCACTCACACATCTTTTTTCATTGTTTTGTATAGCCTTTTGAAATGTACTTAAAGCTATCTCATACTGTCCATCTTTAAGTTGAGCTACACCCAGATTATATGCTGAAACTGCTTCACTGTATTGTGCAATTTTTTCATAAAGTGAGAGAGCTTCGCTCTTTAAACCGGTAGAGTATAAATAGTCTGCTCTAGCTATCATTTTTTCTATCTTACTTGGTTCTACGGGTATTGTAGTTTGTTTGTCTAGTCTCTCCCCTATATTATTCATAGAGTCTATAGGTGGTTGTTCTTGTGAGCTTGGAAGTAAAAAAACGACGATAGTTACTATTAAAACGGCAGCAGCACCAATACCTATAATCAGAAGCCTGTTCTTGTTAGTAGATGGTGAAGCCTCTTCTAGTATTGGTTCTTTTGAAGCGACACTGTCGTATGCAGCGTCACTATCTTCAATAATAATTATCTCTTCTTCTAATCCATCTGCCATTATTTACCTTGCTGTAGTTTCTTTTTTTAAGCAAAAAAGGTACCATAAAATCGATTGATTTATCACACACATATTATATTAATCAACTAATTATGTAGGCATTTTATATATCTGTTTTGATGACATTTTTTTTAATAAAAATTTACATTTTCTTTTCATTCTTGTTCTATAATACTTTATAATGTATAAGAAAAAGGTATAAGAGAGTAGTTCTAAAATCACCAGATTATAGAACTATAGTGTTGCTACTCTAGAAGAGTGTTTATTTACTTGCTAGAGTTTTGAATTTCAATAAAAAGGTAAAGAAATGTATATAAAGAAATTGCTGATAGCTGCTGCTCTAACAACTCTATTAGGAGTGAACACTGCTTGTTTTGCTAAGGATGCCGGGCTTGGACATGATTATAGGACTTTTCACAGTAATGGGAAAATCGATTATGGAAATATTGACGACTCTTACACCTCCGATTTGGTACTCTATTTAGCCGGTAATCAGTTTATGGTTATGGAGGAGTTGATAAAAAAATTTCAAGAGAAAAATCCTGATATTGAAACTGTTTATGTTGAAACTATACCGCCGGGGAAGATTTTAAAAGGGCAGATTTTGAAGCAGGGGATGATTAACGGCAAAAAGACTAATCAAAACCCGGATATTTACGGAAGTGTAAATTTAGGACACCTTAAAAAGCTTAAAAAAGTGAATAAGATGGAAACTTATATCACTTATACTCATAATAAACTTGAGCTGATGGTTGCAAAAGGTAATCCAAAGCATATTAAAGGACCAAATGATCTTTCAAGAGACGATTTAGTCATATCCTTGCCAAATCCTTTAACAGAGGGTATCTTTAAATTTTACGGTTCACAAATGCTAAAAGATTTGAATATTTATGACAAAGTAACCGGTGGAAAAAAATGTAAAGGCTGTTGGGCAGTTAAAGATAAGACTTGGTTTACAGAGCGTCACCATAGAGAGACACCTTTTCGTATAGAGAATAATAAAGCTGATGTTGGCATTGTGTGGACAACAGAAGTCCAGGCCGCAAAAGCTAGTAATCGTGCTCTTGAAGGTGTTGAAATACCGGCTCCTTACAATATGGGAAGTAAGGTCTCGTATGTTATAGGAGAGTTGAAGAGTGCTAAAAACCATGCAAATGCTAAACGTTATTTAAAGTTCTTAAAAACACAAGAGGCTCAAAAAATCTACTCTAACTATGGGTTTGTCAAAGCTAATAAAAAAGATCTTGAATTAAAATTAATTATGTAAAGAGTTTCATTGGCAAGATTGATTTTGCCAATGAATACTCTTCTCTTCCTCTCCCTTAATGTGTTGTACAGTTTATACTCTTTTGGCATATTCTTAATTTACCTGAGTTTTTATAGACATTAGATATACTAGATAAAAATTATTTTGCTATAGTATTAAAATTTTTTTATCTAAGGGGAGTAATGAAACTCTATCAAAAATATCTTGCTCTGATGATTATACTTCTGCTAATTACTACCGTTTACTTCTATATTCAAAGAAAACAGGAGTTTGTAAACAGAGTCGATGTGGTTCTTATGAATCTGCTAGATAAAAAGATAGAAGAGGAGAAGGGAAAAGCTTTCTCTTTCGCTTTTGCACTTTCTCAAAATGAAACCCTACAGACAGCTATACAAAATAACAATAGCGCTAAAGGTTATGAGATTCTAAATCGATATATGAGAACATTAGAGATATTTAGCGGGTTTCAAGTTCGTACGCAGATTGTATCAAAGGATTTTGTTATCTTTGCAAGAAGCTGGGATAATAGTGATGCCGGATTAGAGATAAAAGAGTATCGACCTGACCTTAAAGAGATGGTACAAACACTAAAACCACACCTCTCATTTGAAGCAGGAAGACGTTTAGTGCTAATTGCTTCTATCCCAATTGTTAAAGATGGTGAGTTTATCGGTTTTGTTGAAGTTATACAGAGATTTGGCTCTATGGAAAAATATTTTGCCAACTTTGATGTTGACCTTTTAGTTTTGCTAGATTCTAAATATGAAGATCAGTCGATACTACTCAAAAAAAGTCCTCGTATAGGAAAGACAATCGTAGCAAATGAGGGGGTGAATATTCACCATATTACTTATTTACAACAAGTAGGAGTAGACAATCTTCTAATCAACGGTATGTTGGAAGGTGATAGCCATTTCTATTTCTCTAAAGCAATCTTAAACACCAATGGTGAAAATATCGGATCATTTGTTTTAATAGTCTCTAAACAGAAGATGAAGCTCTTTAGTGCCTTTGAAAAAGAGTTAGATACTTTCTTTACATATGCTCGTAAAGATTTATATTACGGTATTATAAATCGTGATTCCTCTATGGATATATATAGTGATTTTACAGATAAAGATCTGCTCTTACTGAAAAAATGTGTGCATAAAGAGGACCGTGCAGCCCTTGAGGAGAAGTTGAGAATGAATCTAAAGAGCTATACAAAAGATGAGCTTATCTCACTTTTATTAGATGTAAATTCAAACAAAAAATCGAGAGGGGAGATAAAATGAGACTGCTTTTGCTAGAAGATGAAGTGATTTTAAAAGAGAGTATAGAAGAGTTTTTAACCTCTCAAAACTATATAGTAGATGGATTTGAAAATAGTGAGGATGCCTTTGATGCTATATTTTCAGTGGAGTATGACCTGCTACTCTTAGATGTAAATGTTCCCGGTGAGTGGAACGGTTTTTCTTTGCGAAAAGAGTTGTCCAAAGAGGGCAAAGATATACCTACTATCTTCGTCACTTCAATGTCGAGTGCCGATGCCTTGATTCAGGGATATGCCCATGGGTGTTGTGATTATATCAAAAAACCTTTTGACCTGACGGAGCTTCTGCTTCGAGTGAAGCATGCTCTTAAATCAAACTGTTTCAAAACAAAAAACAGTTTCATTGAATTCCCCGAAAACTATAAATATGATGTTACTACCTATGAACTTACTTGTGAATCAAGAGCTATTGCGCTTAGCAAAAGAGAGGTTGAAATACTTAATCTTTTTATTATACACCGTAATCAAGTTGTCAGTTCAGATTTATTATATGAAAAAATTTGGAATAATAATGTAGATTCTGCTAATGCACGTGTTCAGCTTAATAACCTCAGAAGAAAACTACCAAAAAATCTTATTAAAAATATTTATGGCTTAGGGTATCGTCTTGATTGTTGATGAAAATAAGTTTGTAATGAACTATACTATAATTTATACAGCTATTATCTCATTGATTTTAGTTGCACCCTTGTCTATATATGTTAATAACGAAATAAATATGCAAGAGATAAAGACAGAAATTGAGCTAAAATCTATTCAGGCACATACAATAAGTGCTATGGGGTCATTTGGAAACAATCCAAAACAGGTTTTTGAATTCCCAAGGTTTGCATCATATGAGACCGGAATATATAGTAAAAACTTTTCTGTAATATACTCACAGATTAAAGAGCCCTTATTATCTTTCATGCCGGGATATCATACTCAAGGTTCGAACCGTTTCCTTGTTACAGCTCTTCCATCCAAGAAGTATTTTTTAGCTGATTATATTATTACTAAAACAACTATCTCCTACACTTCCGTATTTCTTGAAGCAAGTTTTATTGCTTTTGGGATTATTACGCTGATTTTACTACTCTCTTTCTATTTTTTAAACAGTTTTTCCAGACCATTTAGACGAGTGAATGAAAAATTAGATGAATTTATAAAAGAGTCTATGCATGAAATTAACACGCCATTAAGTATTATCAACGTTAATGTTGATCTTTTTGATAGTATATATGGGAAAAACAAATACTTTAACCGTATAAAATCTGCTACTAAATCATTAGCAACTATATATAATGATATGGATTACCTCATTAAACAGACCCGTGTAACCTATCATGATGAACTGATATGTTTAGAAGATTTTGTTCGAGATAGAGTAGAGTATTTTGAACTCATCTGTCAACTTAAGAATATTTCACTATCTCTATCTGCCACTACAAAGACAGAGATAGCTTTCAACTCCACTAAATTACAACGTATAATAGATAATACCCTCTCTAATGCAATCAAGTTTTCACATAAAAACGGCAGAATAGAAGTGCTTATTGAAAAGGCAGATAAGGGTGATATTTTACTATCATTTACCGATTATGGGCAAGGCATTAAAAACCCTGAAAAAATCATGGAGCGATACTATCGGGAAGATGAGTATAAAAAAGGATTTGGTATCGGTATGAGCATAGTAAAATCTATTATAGATGAGTCCGATATCGTTCTTGATATAAGGTCTAAACCCTCTAAGGGCAGTACGTTTACATATATAATCAAATCATCTCTAATTCATACAGACAACCATTAACTACTCTAAAGTCTATTATTTAATACTACTGTTTAATAGTGTTGCTTAATATATTTTTTAGTACAAATAAGATACTCTTGTTCTAGTTATACTAATGCCAAGATAAAGATTTGCTATGAGATATGTGCTTTTGTCAATTTTAATTGTTTATTCTACAAGCTCTTTTGCTGAATCATCAGCTGAGAGGCACCTTTTTGTCATAAGCGGTGTTATTGTTAATAGTGGGGCAAGCAAGAAGGTAGAAAGATTTGTTAAGATGATAGAAAAAAAGAGCGGATACAAATTAAAGCCCTTTTATGTTAATTCATATGATCGTATCTCCGAGACTCTTCGCTATCACCCAGATGCAATAGCCTGGTCATGTGGTGCGACCTTTGTTCAAGATAAAATAAAAGACAATCAACAGCTAGTCGCAGTTCCTCTCTTTAATGGTATGCCGATATATAACAGTGTTGTTATTGCGCGAAAAGATGACTCAAGAAAGAGAATAATTGACTTCAAGGGCGGGATATTTGCTTACTCTGATCCTCGCTCAAACTCTGGCTATCTCTCTCCAGCCATGTTTCTTAAAAAACATGGTTTTGACGTAGATGACTTTTTTAGGTTAAAGATACTTACCGGTACTCATGAGAGGAGTATTGAGTCTGTTTACAAAGGTTTAGCAGATATATCAGCCATAGATGAGTATATTTGGGTAGAGTATCTTAGAACAAAGCCATATTTAGCTAGAGAGCTGCATGTGATTAAAAAACTCGGTCCATTCCCTTTTACTCCTATTGTTGCCGGAAGTGGTGTTGAAAAAAAAGTTATTAAAAAGATACAGAACTCCTTGGTCAATATGGAAGAAGATGAGTTAAAGAGTTTTAAGAAAGATTTTCATATGGACGGTTTTGTTGTTAAGGATGCATCATTTTATGAACCAATTAAGAAAATGCTACAAAATATAGGGGAGTAGGAAAGGATAATGCTTTTTTGGATACGTCGTTCATTTAAGAGACAGATAATATTTGCACTATTTATGATAATGTCTCTTGTGAGTGTATTAACTTTAGTTAAACACTACTATGACGAGAAACAAAACTTAACCAATATACTAGAGGCACAAGCCTTTCAGATGGCAGATAGATTAGGCATTACAGTCACAAATGATGTTCGCTACAATAACTATTTTGAACTCTCTGATAACATTACACGTATATATTTAAATAACCAGAAGCTAGCTTCCACGGGAGGAGCACTGTTTCAGGTGGTTGATATCTCTATTGTTGATTCGGATAAGAGGACTATAGCTCACTCCAACCCTAAAGAGCATCCTCTTCAACTGATAGACCCACAAACAAAAGAGAAGGAAAAGTTTTTTACAGATTCAAATCTTGACACACAGTTAGTATGGAACAGTGAGCGTACCCTGCTTCACCTTAAAAGAATAATTCGTTTTGATTCAGATGTAGTGGGTATTATGTATATAAATGTAAGTCCTGCAAGTTTGACCAAGAGTGAAGACCTTCTCTTGATAAATCTTTTAACACTGGTTGTTCTTTTAACTTTTGTTCTTATTACTTTTGCTTTTCTTTTTGGAAAGTGGGTTGACAGGCCTCTTAACACTATTATAAACGAGTTGGATAAACTGGGTGATGGAAATATAGATCTTGGTTTATTGACAAAAAGAAGGGATGAGTTCTCTATTTTAGCAAACTCTATTATGGAGGCGGACAGTCGTATCTCTCAGCAAAACATGGAACTTCTCAAGATTCAAGAGACTCTTGAATCTCAAGTTGAAAAACGTACTAAAGAGTTACATGATGAACTGGTAATCAGTGGAAAAAAAGATAAACAACTGCTTCATCAATCCCGTTTAGCTCAGATAGGAGAGATGATTAGCATGATAGCTCATCAGTGGAGACAGCCTTTAGGTGCAATCTCTGCAACGTCAGCACACCTGCAGCTGAAACTATCTCTTAATGGAGCTGATTTACAAGAGGAGAAAGGGAGAAAAGAGTTCTTAAATAACTTTAGCAGCTCTTTAGAAGATATAGATAGTTTTGTGCAAAACTTAACTGTCACTATAGATGATTTTAGAAACTTTTACAAGCCAAATAAAGATAGAGTGGTCACTACTCTAAAAAAAGTGATAATGAAAACATTAAAGGTAATAAAAAGTTCACTCGATAGTAATAAAATTGAGATAGTTTATGATTTTAACGATACAAATATGTTGGCGCTTTATGAACATGAATTGATGCAGGTAGTTTTAAATATTTTAAAAAATGCAGAAGATAATTTTCAAGAAAAAGAGATTGAAAATAAGCAGATAAAAATAACGACTAAAGAGAACAGCATCTGCATTTGTGATAATGGCGGAGGGATACAGGAGAGTATAATAGACAAAATATTTGATCCATACTTTTCAACCAAAGGCGAGAAGAATGGAACAGGCTTAGGGCTCTACATGTCAAAGATGATTATCGAAGAGCATCATGATGGGAAGTTAAAGGTAAAAAATCAAAACAGAGGTGTGTGCTTTATTATTGAGGTTTTTACTTAAATTCTAGTTTATATATGGTTCTAGTGCTTTTGGGATTGTTATACTTCCGTCCTCATTTTGAAAATTTTCCATAATAGCCACTAATGTATTGCCAATAGCTTCGGATATATTCTTCATTAGCTATTCACTAATATATAAAATTTTATTATTTTAGCATCGTATCAGCAGCTGAATTTGTTTTAGGAGCTCTTTTACACGCTGGCTATTTCATCTATAGATAAGGAATATATTACTCAACCTGTACACATAAACTTAAAATAAAAATTTTTTTAACATATTTTAATAATTTAAAGGATAAAGTCTCCCAAAAGAATTACTTTAGTAATTTTAATAAGGGGTTAAATGAAAATAGGAAAAAGTTTAGTTGTTACAGTACTTATTGTATCTTCGTTATCTATACTATCTGGGTTTATAGTATTGAGTTGGTTCTCTTCACAGGTTGAAGATGATGTAAATACAAAATTTGTACAAGATTTGCGAGATAAGACAGTTGCTAGTCTTAATGCCAAAAAAGTTGTTGGAATTTCAAATGCTGTGTCAGTAGCAAACGATGGTAAAATTAAAGAGGCACTCAGGCTAAATGATAGAGAGTTAGCAATAGAAAGTTTAAAACATCTAAGCGCTAATTTAAAATCTTCTACACCATTTAAAAATGTAAAAATACATCTGCATACAAAAAATAATAAATCGTTTGTACGAAGTTGGAAGCTAAATAAATATGGGGATGATTTAAGCTCTTTTAGAGCATCTGTTGTACAAGTTAATAGTTCAAATAGAGTTGTAAACACTTTTGAAGTCGGTAAAGCTGGGCTTTCTATTCGTAGTGTTGCTCCAATATCATCGAATGGGATTCATTTAGGCTCACTAGAGTTTATGCAAGGATTAAATTCTGTTGCAAAAGATTTTAATAAAATTCAAGATGGTTTTTTATTATTAATGGATAAATCATTGCTAAAAGAACCTAATGATTCCAACCAATATTATAAAAACTACATAATATCTCAGAAATTCATTAATGCTGATTTTTTAGATGATGCTAAATATATAGATATAACTAAACTATTAAAAAATGAAAGATTTGAAACAGATAAATTTTTGTATACTTTTGTATATATTAAAGATTTTCGAGATAAAAATTTAGGAATTGCCCTTGTTGGTAGCCCTCTTGAAAAAGTAAATGTAGCTGTTGAGGCTGCAAAAGAGGCAACAGATATAGCACTCATTATTATTGTTATGTTAGTCATTTTTATTATAATATCTATTATGATTAGTCTGAAAATTATTTTATCTCCATTGAAAGATTTAGAAGTTAGGGCAAAAGATTTAGCTGAGGGTGATGGTGATTTAACTCAAAGACTTCAAATAGTTGGAAACAATGAAATAACTATAGTCTCAACTCACATTAATAGTTTCATAGAAAAAGTACAAAACACAATCATACAAGCTAAGCTGTCAAGTAATGAAAATGCTTCCGTAAGTGAAGAGTTAGCAAGAACATCACTTCAAATCGGTCAAAAAACTGAAGAAGAATCTATAATAGTTAGCGAAGTGAGTTCTGATGGCAAGAACCTACAAACTGTTCTAGCGAGTGCAATTTCAGATGCTAAAAATACAGGGGAAGAACTTGATGGTGCTGAACAAGCACTTGAGAAAACAAATGAACTTGTTATAACATTAGCTGAAAATATTAATATTCGCTCTTCTGCTGAAGCTGAGTTGGCTGATAAATTAAATTCATTAACCTCTGATGCACAACAAGTGAAACTAATCCTTGATGTTATTGGTGACATTGCAGACCAAACAAATTTACTTGCATTAAATGCTGCTATTGAAGCTGCTCGGGCAGGTGAACATGGTCGTGGATTTGCTGTAGTTGCTGATGAAGTTCGTAAACTTGCAGAACGCACTCAAAAATCACTTTTAGAGATAAATGCAACAATAAGTGTAATTGTTCAATCTATTACAGATGCAAGTGGTGAAATTTCTGTTAATGCAATAGAGATAGAAAAACTATCAGGAAGTGCAAATGAAGCACAAGGTGAAATATCTAATAGTGTTACAGTAATGCGAACAGCTGTTACAAAGGTTGGTGGTATGGTTACTGGTTATATAGAAAATGGTAAAACTATTCAATCAATGTTAGAGAAGGTAAATGTTATTAATGACTTCTCTGTATCAAATGCAAGAAGCGTGGAAGAGATAGCATCAGCATCTGAGCACCTTTCTACGATGACGGCAAAACTTAACAATCTTTTAGCATCTTATAGAAGCTAGTATATCATTGAAACATAAAGTTTTATTAGTAGGAGCTTCAACAGGAGGTCCTGCTCAGATTAAAGAGATTCTTTCTTCAATCACATCTCTTTCTTGTACTGTTATAATTGCACAACATATGAGGGAAGAAATCCTTCCTTTTTTTATAAACGATTTAAAAGAATCTCTAAGTATTAAAGTACTTTCAACTCCTTTAAAAACTAATTTAGATGAACCATCTGTAATAATTTGTGCACAAACTTGCGTTTTACAAGAAACAGCTTCAGGATATGAAATAGTTAATGATGCAAAAAATCAGCACTATACTCCAGATATAAATAAACTCTTTAATTCCTTTGTAAACTTTTCAAGTGATTTTGATTTAAGAGTTTTAATTATGACAGGTATTGGTAGTGATGGTGTGGATGGTGCAAAAAATTTAAAGTCCCATGGTGCCAAAGTATTTGCACAAAATGAAAAAAGTTCTCCTGTATACGGCATGCCAAGAGTTGCAATAGAGAGCGGCATAGTTGATGAGATTCAAACATTTGATGAAATTAAAGAATGTTTTAGAAGTTTATAATGGATTTTTTTAATTGGTTGAATAAGAGAGAGGATATAGAAGTAAAAAAGGGAGTTCAAAGGGATAGTGATTTTTCTTCTTTTAAATTGGTAACTGATTTTATTTATGAGCAAAGTGGAATTATTGATTTAGATAAAAGAACGCTAGCTATTTCTAGAATACAGCAATATGCACAAAGTAAAAATATATATACAACAAGTGAGTTACTTCATAGCATGAAAAATATAGATGAGTGCTATCAAGATATTATGAATATAGCTACCGTCAATGAGACATTTTTTATGAGAGAAGTTAAAGAGTTAGAGTGGCTAGTTCAGTATATAAAAAATAACCAAAATAAAACGACATTGAGTGCACAGAAGAAGTTTAAAGTGTTGTCTATGCCATGTTCCAGTGGTGAAGAAGCTTATTCTATTTTATTAATGTTAAAAGAAGAAGGTGTTGATATGAGTCATATTGAAATTACTGGATATGATATAAATTCAAAAGCTATTCAAAATGCCATAAATGGTGAATATGATGAACACTCTTTACATAAAATAGATACGAATATGATAAATAAATATTTTACTAAAGTTGATACTCATTTTCAAATATCTTCAGTATTCAGGGAAAAACCAATTTTTACTCAAAATAATATTTTTGATCTAGTGGATGAAAAAAGCACTTATGATATAGTTCTTTCTAGAAATATGTTTATATATTTTGATGATGAAAAAAGAGAATCAGCATTAAATATCATTGTGAGTCTTTTAAATGAAGGTGGAATCTATATAAAAGGTCATGCAGATCATATTAAACAGCACTTATATTTAAAAAATATTAAGCATGGAGTTTATCAAAAAATCTAGTTAAGTTTTCTTATTTATTCATAACGTGGAGTTCGATTACTATAAAATCTATTAAAACTTAACTATAATTCAAATAATTTATAGTTGAATTATAATCTCACTAAATCTAAAGATAAAATAAAAAATCCCATTAGAAAAAAGTGGCAGTATATAGGCAGTTAAACCTGCCTATTCATATTGAAATAGATAAAACTACATCCCTAAATAAGGCTCTAAAACTTTTGGAATTGTTATACTTCCGTCCTCATTTTGAAAATTTTCCATAATAGCCACTAATGTCCTGCCAACAGCCAGAGATGAGCCGTTTAAAGTATGGACAAAAGAGTTCTTTTTACCATCTTTGTATCTAATTTTTGCACGTCTTGCCTGAAACTCTCTAGTGTTAGAGATTGAACTTATCTCTCTGTAACTGTTTTGCCCCGGCAGCCACACTTCTAAATCAACTGTTTTAGCTGCGCTAAAGCCTAAGTCACCGGTACATAGAGTAACTAAGCGGTGAGGAAGTTCAAGTTCATTTAGTAAATCAGATGCAGTACGTACCATCTCATCAAAGACTCTGTCACTCTCCTCCGGCTTAGCAATACTCACAAGCTCAACTTTATGAAATTGATGCTGTCTAATCATACCTCTTGTATCACGACCTGCAGCTCCAGCCTCTTTTCTAAAACATGAAGTATAGGCTGTCATTTTTATAGGCAGGCTATCTTCGCTAAGTATTTCATCTTGGTAAAGGTTGGTAACGGGAACTTCTGCTGTAGGAATTAAAAAGAGCTCTTGAGCCTCCATCTTGTAAAGATCATCTTCAAATTTTGGAAGTTGTCCTGTTCCCTCTAGAGCGGTTCTGTTTACAATAGATGGAACACTTACTTCATCAAACCCTCTCTTTGAGTTGAAGTTCAACATAAAGTTAATAAGCGCTCTCTCTAACTTTGCTCCCATACCAAAAGAGACACTAAAACGGCTAGTTGCAAGTTTGACACCGCGTTCAAAGTCTATCCAGCCATTTTGTTCAGCAAGTTCCCAGTGCTCTTTGGGAGTAAATTTGAACTCTCTTGGAGTAAGAACTCTTTTAATCTCTACATTGTCATCTTCATCTGTACCGTCTGGAACTTCATTATCAGGCATATTTGGAATAGACATAGCAAGGTTTTCAAGAGCTTCTTGTTTATCTCTTTGTGTATCTAGTGCCTTGGTTATCTCTATCTTATTTGCATCAACTTTAGTTTTTAGCTCACTTACGTCTCTGCCCTCTCTCTTGTAAACCCCAAACTCTTTACTCATAGAGTTTTGCGCTGCTTGAAGCGTTTCAAACTCAGCTTTTGCAAGCTTAAGCTCTTCGTTTTTTCTCTTTAAATCGTCAATTACTTTAGCGTCAACGCCCTTACGCATAAGTTTAGCGCTAACACCTATAAAATCTTTTTGCAGTAGTTTTAAATCAATCATTCCTGTCCTTGCTTATACTAATATATCTTTAGCTATTTGAAATTGGTTTGCTGTCATCAGGTGAATCTTAGGGTGAAGTTCTCTTAAGTCATTAAAAAGTTTTTTACTAAGTTCAAACCCGACTCTATACTCCTCTTCACTCCCTTTTTCATTGGCAACTCTTAGAGCTTTTATCCAACTATTTGGTACATTTATACCTGGAACATGAGCAGATAAAAATTGAGCAGTACGAAGTTTTGTAATAGGAAAAACACCTAAAATGAGTTCACCTTTTTTATTTTCGCTGCAACACTCTTTGTTAGCCAAGTCCCTAAGCTCCAGAAGTTGTGAGGCACTCTCTATATCATACACCGGTTGAGTGATAATTCCTATAGCACCATGTTTTATCTTCTTTTGCATCTTTTTTTGAAGTGTTTTTGGGTTTTTTGCGTAGGAGTTAACAACAGCAAAAGGGTATAGTGTTTTTGGTTTATGGGCTAAGGGCTTACCTGCATAGTCAATACCGCTGTTAAAACAGGAGATAATATCTAACAAAAGAGAGCTGTCAGCTTCAAATACGCCTTTAGCATGCGGTTGGTCAGATATGGTCGCCGGGTCACCTGTCAGGGCAAGAATTGCTCTTATATCTACCTCATTGGCACCCAAAAGATCTGACTGAAGAGCAATCTTGTTCCTATCACGCATACTCATTGTTGCAATAACCGGTTTATTAAATCTATCTTGCAACATTTTTGCCGCAAAAAGAGCATTATATTTTAGTTTTGCAAGGGGATTGTCTGTAGTTGTAAATCCATCTACAAGTTTGTCAAGTTCTAACTCTGCTAATTTGTCTATAATTTGTGAGAACAGAGGAGAGTGCCCCGGTGTGGTCTCAAGTGTAATATATGTATCATTTTTTAGTTTATCTATAAGTTCATCAAACAAAAATTATCCTGCATATTGGTATTATTAAGTGCTCTAACAGATAAAAAATAATTAAGTTTTTAGTTAGCACGGGTATAATTGCGTAATTATAACTAAAGAGAGAAAAATATATGTTAAAACTAGCTGTTTTTGATTTTGATTCCACACTAATGGATGGCGAGACCATAGATTTCTTTGCCGAGGAGCTAGGACTTGGTGAGAAAGTCAGTAAAATCACTGAAGCAGCAATGAGCGGTGAGCTTGATTTTTTTGAGTCACTTCAACAGAGAGTAGGTCTGCTCAAGGGTTTGGATTATAGTGTAGTTGAAAAGATAAGCCACAATCTTCCATATATGACTGGGGCGGTTGAGACAATTTCAGAACTTAAAAAAAGAGGTATGACAGTTGTCTGTTTCAGCGGCGGTTTTAGAACGGCTACAGCTTATGCTAAAAATATTTTGGGTTATGATGCTGACTTCTCAAATGCTCTGCATGTAAAAAACGGAAAACTCACCGGTCTTGTTGGTGGAGATATGATGTTTAACTACTCTAAGGGTGACATGTTAATTCGTTTACAGAATATCTTGGGTGTTTCAGAAGATGAGACTTTAGTCTGTGGAGATGGTGCAAATGATTTGTCAATGTTCGCCCATGCCGGAGCTAGAGTCGCCTTTTGCGCAAGAGAGATACTTAAAAAAGAGGCGAATATTATAATAGAGAAAAAAGATTTAAGAGAAATATTAAAAGCCTTAGATTAACCATCTCTTAACGAAGCCAAAGCTTCAGTGACAAATACAGTATGGAGTCTATTCATGATTGTACAAGAAATTAATAATAGGAAAATATAATGCTCGAAAATAGTATCTGGAGACAGTATAACAAAGAGAATAATTTTAGAGAGCTCTTGGCTAGATTTTGTAAGATGCAGGTCAACGATCTTATAGAGGATGATAAAGTATTGTATGGCGTTTTAAAAGCCAAACTGACTAAAAAAGAGCTGAAACTTTTTGCGATGGATAGCGCGCAGCTGGGTAATGAAGAGATAAGGTCTGCTTTTATCTACAGTGATGAAGAGTTGGAAAATGCCAAGTTTAAACTCTATAAAAAACTAAAACAGGACAGAGTGCGTTTAGATTTTAGAGCATCTAGCATAGAAGAGTAAAGTGAGTAAAGAGTTATTCATCTCTTAGAATAATCTTGAATGAGACTCTTCTTGATTTTTCCCTATCTTCACGCTCGTTGAGCATAATTTTTTTCGAGAAGCTTAACCCGCTTCCCTTTAATATGTTAGATAGCAACTTTTGAGTATCTATATTCTGTTTGTTGAATATATAGCTTAGAGTTGAGTATGAACGATTCATAGACAACTTTGCATTTTTTATATAGCTGTTCGTAAAGTTGCTTACTCCCCATTCAGTCGATGTGTGACCGCATATTTCCAAGGTATCTATGCTCTGCTTATATTTATGCAAAAGTTCCAAAAGTTTAGTGCTGAATTTTTCTAGAAATTGCTTTTGTTCGCTGTTAAGTAAATATTGTCCAGTTTTAAAATATAGTTTCTTATCAATAATATCTATGGATAAATCCTCTTTTATTATAATTCTATCTTCAGCTACTTCCTGTTTAAATACTCTAGATAGCTCATTAAATAAATCTATAGAGCTCCTTGATTTTTGAGCCATAGAGATATCTCTGTTTAGTTTTACTATCCACATATTGGACTCTTGAGAATCTTTATTAGTAGATACTCCAACGACAGCTGCCTGAGAGTTGTGTAGTATAGCTACAGCGTTGAAGCTATCATACTCATCCCCTCCGTAGTGATCTTGGTTTAGCAGAGAGAAGCTACTGTCAAAAAGCATTGCAAGACCATCGGTATTATAGTTGTCTTGTACATAGCCGACACCTATAAGTTTAGAGTCTGAGTACTCTTTTATATCATTTAAAACACTCGAATATGATGTATGAATTACTTTATCGAGTAAAACGTTTTTCTGAATGTCAAATTTTATTAGCCTAATCTGTTTTTTATTTATCTCATCCTCTTGTGTTAGTGATGCAACAAAACTGTTATCTCTAAGTTTAATAATTTTATACGCAATTGTGTTCTTCTCGTTTATATAGTGTTTCAGCCAAATTTTGTTTCCATTTTCGGTTATCCTCATAATGGTAATATTCTTAAATTTATCATACTGTGTTTTACTTAGCACGACAATAGAACCGTCATTTGCTTCTACCGCGTCAATACCTTCATCATCATACTCAGTTCCATATTTTTTACTCCACAACATAGTGCCGGTACTTGAAAATCTAGTTAAGTAGATATCATTGAGACCCAGTCCAGTCTCAAAAAGCTTGTCATGTGATGATCTTGTTGTATTAGATGAACCGACTGCTAAGATGCCGCCATCACGAAGGAGAATAATTTTGCTCATCTTGTCCTTATTACTTGTTCCGAATGTTTTGTTAAAGATTATATTACCGTTTGAGTCAAGTTTTAAAACTAAAAGCGATCCCTTCAGAGTAAAGCCACCGACAAAATAGCCGTTTTGCGGTGTTTTTACTACGCTTAGGGCTTCACTAAAGTTTGGTAGATTAATTGATTTCCTATCTGTAATTGCCTTATCATCTATTTTGACTAAATCTATTTGAGAGCCATAACTGTTTGAAAGAGAGGAGAGGTAGTCAAAAGCGTTTGTATAGGCAGAGCCTTTTTTTGTAGAACTTTTTTTATAACTCTTTATAGAACCTATAGCACTTATTTTTCTATCATAATCTTGTGTAACGTCAAGCAGTGCATTGTTAAACGGCTCGTCAATAATAATTGAAAACTCTTCTTGTTTTGCGTTAAGGTATGTTATAAGTAGAAGTAAGGTTAAAATATAGTGCATATAAGTACTTTTTTACCTATTTAGTAGCAAAAAATATTCCTAAATTACGGGGGAGTATTAAAGCACGCTTAGCGTGTGCGGGCTTTGCACCGAGTATGTATGTTCTATGCCGTTTCGCAGCATAGAATAAAACTCAGCAATAGCACAAGATAAGGGGGCATTGCTCCTTATCTGTAGTGTAGCCAGTGGCTATCTTAAATTTTCAAACGGTGCAGTTACTACTGTACTTCTTGTTACAGTATATGGAACTAATGCCGCAGCTCTAGCACGTTTGATAACTGTTGAAATCATATCTTGGTGACGTTTACAGTTTCCTGTTAGACGACGAGGCATGATTTTATATCTTTCTGAAAGAGAGAAACGAAGTGCTCCTACATCTTTATAATCCATAAAATCTACTTTTGCTTCACAATACTTACAAAATCTTTTTTTGTATTTTCTTCTTTCTGCCATGTTATTTCCTTTTATTATCTATTTCTAAAATGGAATTTCATCTTCATCAATGTCGATTACCGGAACAGAGTTACTACTAGGCATTTGCTGACTTTGTGAGTTAGCTTGCTGAGCACTCGGCTGTTGATAGCTTTGTGGCTGCTGTTGCTGTTGATAACTCGGTTGCTGATAGCTCTGTTGTTGAGACTGGTTTTGTCCAGCTTGAGGCGTTTGGTAATTGTTTCCGCCGCCTTGGTTGTCGCTTTTTGAATCTAGCATCTGCATAGTTTCAACAACAACAGAGTGCTTAGAGCGCTTCTGTCCGTTTTGATCTACCCATTGATCAAAGTTAAGTCTACCTTCTACCAGGATTTTACTCCCTTTTCTAAGGTATTGGTTGGCAATCTCTGCGCTTCTTGCAAAGAATGTAATATCTACAAAACAGACTTCCTCTTTTTTTTCACCATTGCTGGTGAATTTGCGGCTTGTTGCTATAGCAGTGTTCGCTATACCCATTCCGCCTTGCGAGTATCTAAGTTCTATATCTCTAGTTAAGTTTCCAACCAAAATAACTTTGTTATACATGAATTTTCCTTATTTGTTTAAGCTTTCGCTAATTACTCTGCTGGTGTTTCAGCTTCTACAACCGCTTCTTCAGTTGCTACCGGTGCTTCAGCTTCTACAGCTGTTTCTTCAGTTTTAGCAACTTCTTGTGCAGGTGCTGCAGCTTTTTTCTGAGCTTTTTGTACTAATTGATTCCAAGCTGTGATTTCACGGTTTGTATCATATTTTATAGTTACAAAACGAAGAAGGTCTTCGTTGATACGAAAACGTCTTTCAATTTCAGAGATTGCTGAAGGAGCAATCGTATAATAAATAACATGGAAATAACCACGCTCATTTTTTTCAATTGGGTAAGCTAATTTTCTCATTCCCATTGCGTCTGTTGTAGCTATTTCGCCACCGTTTGAAGTGATAACTTCTTCGATAGCTTTAATGCTAGCTTGAATCTCTTCTGCTGTAAATGTCGGTTTTACGATTACTAAGTTTTCGTAATTTCTCATAGAGTATAATCTCCCTTTGGTATTTTGTCTATCACTAAATAGTGTAAGGCTTTTGTTTCCCTTTCGGATGTGTACATATCGAACTAAACGATACAAAGAGAAAGGAACGCGGGATTATACAAAAAGTATACTTAAATCCTAATAATACTTTATAGCATGTTTTTTAGAGAGATTAAGAGATGAAATATTATGTCAATATGCAATATAATATGAATTATTTTATTTTTTGGATATAGTTCTAAGAATCAATGGAGAACAGATGGCCAAAAGAAAAAAAACTGCCCCTAAGAAAAATTCAAATATTTTAACTAAAATAGCCTGGACTTTAACATTTATAGCAGTGATGTTAATCTCATTTATTTCAGGCTACTATCTTGGATATGACAGTGCAAAAAAAGAGAGTGCAAAAAAGGAGCAGATAAAGAAGAGTAAGAGAGCATCAATTCTTAAAAAACTTGAAGATGCTAGAGCTAAAAAAGAGAGATCAAGTGTTAACAATAGACTTAAGGAAGTTTTGAAAAAAAGTGCTAAAAGCACTACTAAAACAGTAGAACCCTCTGCTGAGTATTCGGATGCTTCACATGAATATGAAGGTGAAATATTGCCTAAAGCACCGGTACGGGATGTCGTAAGGGTATCAACTAAACCAAAGTTGGCAATTATTATTGATGATGTCAGTGTAAGGTCACATGTTGAGGCTATTAAGAGTCTAAACCTGCCACTGACAATGTCTTTCCTGCCACCGAGTAAATATAGACCAAACTCCCCTGCATTAGCCTCTAAAGAGAAATTTTATATGGTTCATCTGCCGATGGAGGCAAAAAACTTCACAAAAGAGGAGCCATTTACCTTAAGAGTCAGTGATTCTCAAAAAGATATAAATAATAGAATCAAAATGATTAAAAAACTCTTTCCAAGAGTAAAATATATAAATAATCATACAGGAAGTAAATTTACATCCAACGAGTTAGCGGTCAATAGACTTGTTTATGCGCTTAAAAAGCAAAATATAAATTTTATAGACAGTAGAACAATCGCTACAACAAAAGTACCTGTAGTTATGAAAAATTATGGTACAAAATATGTAGCGAGAGATGTTTTTTTGGATCATAAAATGGACAAGGCATATATAAAATCACAAATAAAAAGAGCTATTAAAATAGCAAAAGTACATGGAACGGCAATAGCAATAGGACATCCTCATGCCAACACACTTTCGGCTATCAATGAATCAAAAAAACTCTTGAAAGATGTTGATTTGGTTCTTATAAATAAGTTATATTAAAATGAACCTGCTTCAAGATGAAATAGCTCAACTTCAATCTATGAAAACCTATCCAAAACAAATTTTTTATGATGGAGATCTTGAACTTTTAAATAGGGTAAAAATATCTGTTGTAGGAAGTAGAAGACCTACAAAATACTCTCGTCTTGAGATACAAAAGCTCTCATCATCTTTATCAAAGAGTGGAATCTGCACTGTAAGCGGAGGAGCTATGGGAATAGATGCAGTAGCACATGCCGGGGCAGGGGCTTCTAACACCATAGCGGTTTTACCGTGCGGAATTGATATAAGGTACCCATCTGTAAATAAAAACCTTCTAAATGAGATACAAAAAAACGGACTGCTATTGAGTCAGTTTGATCCAGGGTTTCGCTCTACTCCTTGGAGTTTTGTTGTTAGAAACGAACTTGTTGTTGCTCTTGGAGATGTTCTTGTAGTAGGAGAAGCAGAGCTTAACAGCGGAACTATGAGAAGTGTTGAGTTTGCTATTAAGATGAAAAAAGAGATCTTTGTTCTTCCTCAAAGAGTTGGAGAGAGCGAAGGTAGTAATAGACTCTTAAAAGATAATATTGCAAAAGCAATTTATGATATTGATGAGTTTATTGCAAGATTCTCTACTGATAAAAAGCTACATGTAAAAACTGACGCCTTTTTAGATTTTTGTAAAACAAATCCTAGTTATGAAGAGGCTCTAAAACTACATAAAGAAAAAATCTTTGAAGCCGAACTTAATGGAGAGATAGAGATAGTAAACGGTAGGGTTTTACCTCTGCTATAAAATCAGCATTGCGTCACCGTAAGAGTAAAACCTGTACTCATTCTCTATAGCACTCTTGTAAAGCTCTTGAGCTTTTTTTAATCCTACAAAAGAAGCTACAAGCATCAAAAGAGTTGACTTAGGCAGATGAAAGTTTGTAAGTATATGATTTACTCTTATTGGTCTGTTTTGAGGATGTAGAAAGAGGTTTGCCTCTCCTTTTTGTTTTGCAGGGTTCCTTGCATAAAACTCTATAGTTCGTGTTGAAGTTGTTCCTACACTAAGTATCGCTATTTCAGAATCTAGAAGTCTCTTTGCCTCATCTGAGATCTCATAATACTCCGAGTGCATCGGATGCTTTGTTATACTCTCACACTCTACGGGCTTAAAGGTACCACTGCCTACATGTAGGGTTACAAAAGCGTGTTTAAATGAAGAGCATACTCTATCATGTTGCTCTTTTGTAAAGTGCAGAGATGCCGTGGGTGCTGCAACTGCCCCCTCTTTATCTGCAAATACACTTTGGTACTCCTCTTCGTCCTCTTTGTTATCCTCTCTTTGTATATATGGAGGCAGAGGAACATGACCAATTTTGTCTATAATGGGCAAGATATCTTCAAAGCGCATAGCCTCTCTACTGGATATTGAAAGTTTTTTATCTACATAAAAGTTTACGACTCTGCTTCCGTCATCATTGAGCTCCTTAACAACTGCTATGAGGTTTTCAGTAAAACCTTTGGTTTCTTTAGTAAAAATAATCTCACTGCCGGTTTTTACTTTGCCTCTAATATAGACATTTACATCAAAAGCATTAAGAGCTCTGTTTATTAAAAGTTCTATTTTACCGCCGCTTGGTTTTTTGCCGAAGAGTCTTGCTTTTATAACCTTTGTATCATTGAAAATCAGGGCACACTTCTTTGGGATAAACTTTTCAAAATCACAAAAGCTAGCATGAGTTATTTCGTTCGTACTACGGTTATAGACTAAAAGTTTTGCGCTATCTCTTGGTGATGCGGGATGGGTTGCTATTAGTCTTTGAGGAAGCGTGAAGTCATAGCTGGAGGTTAGCAGTTCTTTTTGAGGCATGGTTTTCTTATTAGACCGACTTTTTGCTTGTCGGACTAATCTTGCTTAGACTCTTCGAGTCTATTAACTTCTGTGCTTGTTTCGGATTCATCATCACTATCTGAATCTTCATCTTCATCTTCAAGCGGAGGAGCAGGGTTTACAAGTCGCACAATCAAAATGGAAAAGCCATATAAAATAATAAGCGGTCCAGCCATTAGTAATTGAGTTAAAATATCAGGTGGAGTCAATAGTGCGGCAATAATGAAGATAATAACAACGGCATATTTGAAAAAAGATTTCATCTGCCTGTCATCAATCATGCCTAGAAGTGCTAAAAAGTATGCAAAGATAGGTAGTTCAAACGCTATACCAAAACCAAACATAATCTTTGTAAAAAAGCCGACATAATCCTCAATATTTATAAGCGGAGTGAATTTAAAACTACCGAAGGTTATAAGGAAATCAAAACCGAAAGGGGTGACTATATAGTAAGCAAATAGAACCCCAACTGCGAACATCGTAGTTCCGCCAAATATGAAGGGAATAATCATCTTTTTCTCATTTGTATAAAGGGCAGGGGCAATAAACATCCATATTTGAGCAAGGATGATAGGCAAAGCACCTAATATTGCTGCAAAAAATGAAACCTTAAGTGCGACAAAGAAAGCACCGCCTATTTGACTGGTAGTAACCTTACCGTCTATTGCATGATTAATTCCATTTGCAGTTTGAATTGATTTCTTACCAACTTCAATAAGCGCATTGTTAAGTGGTTCAACCATCCACTCTAAGATTGGTTCATGGAAGTAAAACATAACAAAGAACATAACTATAAGGCTGGCAACTGAAATCCCTAATCTTTTTCTAAGTTCAACTAAGTGAGGCTTTATATCATCAAACATCTTGTTTATCTTCTTCTATTTTATTCTCTTTTTTTGCTATCTTCTCTTCTTCACTCTTCTTTTTCTTTTTAAGAGTTACCTCTTCTGGTTTCTTCTCCTTTTTTGGTTCATCATAGAAGCCATCGTCAACAAAATCATTCTCATCTTCCAGAGAAGTTAGTTTTGCTGACATCTCTTTTATGTCTGCCGCGCTCTTTAATTGGTTGCCGGCATTAAGCAGCTCCTGTTTGTAAGCAAGTGCCTCATCTTTTATATCTTTGACATTCATCTCTTCTTCTAAAGACTCCTTCATAGAGCCAATAGTGTTTTTAGTATTTCTAAAAAATTTTGCTATCTCTACCATTGTACTCGGTAGCTTATCCGGACCAAGGAATAAAATAGCAATAACAGCAATAATAACTATCTCGGTAAAACCCATACCAAACATAAAAAATCCTCTAAATTATAATAATTGGAAATTCTATCCAAAGAATAATTAAACTATGATATAAATAGTGCAATCTCATCTGCTAAAAGATAGTCTGGGTTATAAAAAGTATCATTTTTGTAAATAAGTTTTTTTTCTTCTACTAAAAGTTCGACCTTTCTCAACTCGCTTTTGTTTAAAATCTTTTTCTCTACTCCAACACAAGAGCGAAGTCCTAATAGTATCTTCTCCATCTTCTTATCTTCAAGGCTCAATAGTTCTGTTTTAATCTCAAGTGGGTTTTTAATATAATCTTCAAGTACAGTTGTAGGATAATACCTCTGTAAATCAAGTTTGCCGACAGCTCCGCTTCCTACTCCTATATAATCTTTATACTCCCAGTAACCTAGGTTGTGAACACTTCTGTATGAGCCAAAATTACTTATCTCATACTGCTTAAAACCGAAGCTGTTTATTTCGTCAAATAGCCAGGATGTTAAGCTTATAGTCTCTTTTGACATGTGAGGCTTTGACTCAAACGGCGTACCCTCCTCAATTGTTAAAGCATATGCACTTAAATGATTTATCGGTAGAGATAAAGCCGTCTCTAAATCATTTTTTAAAAGATCTTTTGTATCACCCAAGCTTGCATAAATCAAATCAAGCGATATGTTTTTAAAACCAAGCTCTTTTGCATTTATAACTGCCTCTTTTGCTTGGACATCTGTATGAGCACGATTAAGAAGTTTAAGTTTCTCTTTGTCAAAACTCTGTACACCGAAACTTATGCGATTTACTCCAAGTCTGTACATCCCTCTTAGCCAATCTTTTGTCGCACTGTTTGGGTTTGCTTCTGTAGTTATCTCAATGTCGGATATCAAATATGGTTCTAGCAGATTAAATATCTTTTTGTAAAGGTTTGGCTCTATAGTAGAAGGCGTCCCTCCGCCAATAAAGATGGACTCTATCTCCTTATCTGTAACATTAAACCTCTCAAGTTCAAATTTTAGTTGAGTATATAGAGCTTCCATATAGTGCTCTTTAAGATGGAATTTATCTACATAAGAGTTGAAAGCGCAGTAGGAACATTTTGAATCACAAAATGGAATATGTATATACAGCAGCATCTTCCTCTCTTTTTTAAGGGATTTTGCCCTTTTCTCTTATTGTGAAATTATAGCTATATTTGTCTACTATGCAAATATAATTATTAAATCTTAAAGTAATCTACGATATGGTTATATCAATTTAATTTTATGTAAGGCTACTATTGAATAATTTAGTCAAATTAGATGACTACTCAGCACAGTTGAAAGATTTATATATTAGAAGTGATGAGGCACAAAAAGTTTCAATGTTTCGTGTATTAGATACCATACTTAACTGCGAGGACATAGATGATATCTCTTTAGATATAAAGAAGATAGATAAAATCACTAATTTGGCTAATAGAGAGTCTCTTATGAATGATATCTCTATGCTTAAACATGAGGCTATGTTGATAATATTGCATATTAACCAGGTAGAAGCGATAAAACAGCTATATGGCTTTAAAGTAGTTAAAGAGATTATTACGGACAAGGCTGAAACATTAAAGCATCTGATTAAAAAAAACGAGGCTTCACTATATAATTTAAACATTCAAGAGTTTGCAATACTCGTCAGAGACAAGCGGCTGTTTGATAAATACCTCTCAATTTTGCATTTTTCTATTTTTAATAATATTGACAGTTCTACATATAGTATTGGCGGTGGAAAAAAAATAATAGCTGACTTTTCTGCAGGAATCTCTTACGGTAAAAAACATCTTTATCATACAACAAATGTAGCTCTTCAAGAAGCAATACTCTCAAAAGCAAACTATAAAGTATATAAGGTAGACCCAAAATATGATGAGGTTAAAAAACTATCCTTAGATAAGTTTCAAATATATAAAACTGCTCTTCATGATGGTAATATTGTCCCATATTTTCAGCCGATAGTAGATGCAAAAGATTTTTCAGTTATGAAGTATGAAGCACTTGCAAGACTTCAACTTGATGATGGTGAAATTGTTCTTCCATACGACTTTTTAAATTCAGCCATTGAAGATAAGACTTTTGAGTTTTTTACCAGACAGATGATGCAAAAAGTCTTTAATATATATAGTAAAACCTATGTAGAGATAGCAATAAATTTAACTTATGAAAATATAAAATCTCAAAGTATGCTGGGCTATATAAAAAACAGGTTAGATAAATATGGTGGTGAAAGAGTTACATTTGAGATAGTTGAAACGGAAGAGATTCGTGACTACACGGTTGTTGAAAACTTCATCTGCACTGTAAAAGAGTATGGCTGTAAAATATCAATAGACGATTTTGGATCAGGCTACTCAAATTTTACAAATTTAATTAAACTAAATATTGATTTTATAAAAATAGACGGAACTTTAATAAGTAAACTGCTTATTGACGAAAAGGCAAAAATAATGGTTCAAGGTATTGTTCAGTTTGCAAAAAGCATTAACATAAAAACAATTGCTGAGTTTGTAAGTTCTAAAGAGATATCTGATTGTGTTAGAAATCTTGGCATTGATTACCTTCAGGGTTACCACCACGGCAAGCCTAAAAGAGCGAAAGAGTATGGATTGGCATAAGTCTATGTATGTGACTTACGATGCTTTTATAAATCGTTTAAGGTATTGATAATTTCATCAATTTTACTACTTATTAAACTGACTTCATCTGATATCTCATTGACCTCGTTTGCATTTTTGGTTAATGTATCCGAGCTATCAGAGATAGATTGTATTAAAACATTTGTAGTAGCTGAAGACTCTGCCAGACTTTTTTGAGTTCTCTCAGCCAGTTTTCTGACTTCATCGGCAACAACTGCGAATCCTCGTCCGTGTTCACCTGCACGAGCTGCTTCAATTGCAGCATTTAGTGCTAAAAGATTGGTCTGCTCGGCTATATCACCTATAGTTGCTAAAATAACCTTCGTCTCATTAGCATTTGAGACAAGTGTTTGAAGATTCTCCACCATCTCATTCTCTTTGTGGGAAATATGATGAATTTTTTCGACACTATCATTAATCATCAATTTTAAATCATTAATTGTAGTATTTGTAATCTCGTCTATAGTCGTATTGAGTCTGTTTGAAGATTCAATTATTGTGGCTTGGCTCTCTTTATTCTCTTTTTCCATATCTTGAAGTGCTTGCCCAAGGGTGTTTATATTTGTTAACAACTCTGCCATTTTTGCTTCAACATTTACTTCGCTTCTTGTAGTAAAAGAGCCTTCTGAAAATTTCTTAAGTGTTGAGATAGCATTGTCTATATTTTTTTCAGAAGAGTTTAACATATTATTTAGACTGTTTCTAAGTACATGTACATAAGGCGTTGTTGAATCTGCCTCTATTCTGCACTCGTAATGACCCTTGGAGACCTTATCGGTAAGAAGAACCATCTCTCCACTGACCTTTGTGTCATTGAGTACTACTCTATTGTATTTATCTATAAGAGTGTTTAACTTGTTCATTAAGTTATTAGAGCTGTTTACATCAATAGATATTTTATTTCTTTTAAAATCTATTAACTCTTCAAACTCATTAATGACTTTATTAATATCTAGTGAAGTGTTTGAATTTTGTTTGTGTAAAACTACTACCGCACCAAAAGCTATAACTGCCACTATAGCAGGAATAAAAGCAGACTCAGCCAAAAATATTGATGCAATTAAGATTAGAAAAATAGCTGCTAATGTTATGTTTTTTTGTAAAGTGTTCATTGTTATATATTTCCTAGTTTAATGTTTTATACAGCTCTTGAGCCTCTTGAATCTCTTGAGTTGATGGTTTTCTTCTGCATGAGAGGTAGCTCTGCTCTTTTGTCTCTTCATCATACATCGGGTATACTGTTGCATAGACCCAGTAAAATCCCCCCTCTTTGGTGCTGTTTTTTACATAACCGCTCCAGATCTTACCGCTTTTGACCGTCTCCCATAAATCTTTAAACGCAGCCTTGGGCATATCAGGGTGGCGGACTATACTATGAGGCTTTCCGATTAGCTCTTCAATAGGGTAACCTGCAATTTTACAAAAGTCATCGTTAGCAAAAAGTATAATGCCCTTTGCATCAGTTTGCGATACTAAGAAATCATCACTCTTTAAGATATACTCTTTCATTTAATCTTCCTGAAAATTAAGGTAATCACAATATGTCAACGAAGTATACCAAAGTTTATTGCTTAGATTGACAAAATATCAAACTATTTAGCTATATAAACTATCATATTTATTGCAGAGTATATTGAGAATAGAATACAACAATGCAATAATCATACTTGAAGCAAATATGTAAGAGTGAAGATTGCTCTCATATTATAGTTTATTTTAATTGCATATTTTGTACAATTGCGTAATAATAATATGAAGTGAAATTATGAAAAAAAAAGATTTATATCGTCCCAATGTCGCTATGATAATAGTATCTAGCAGTTATCCTCAAAAAAAAGAGATTTTTTTGGCGCAGAGAAATGATTTAATGGATGTTTGGCAGTTTCCACAAGGTGGGATAGATGAGGGAGAAGAGCTTCAAGAAGCTCTTTTTCGTGAACTCGAAGAGGAGATAGGTACAAAGGAACTTGAAGTGATTGCTGAGTTTCCGGAGTGGATATCTTATGACTTTCCTTCTAAAATTGCTAAGAGAATGCATCCGTTTATTGGGCAGAAACAGAGATATTTTTTGCTTAAATTAGATATCAATGCAAAGATAAACATAGAGACAGAGCATCCTGAGTTTAGTGACTACAAGTTTGTAGGAGTAGACGATGTTTTGTCACTGAGTGCAAGTTTTAAAAAAGATGTCTATAAAAGTGTTATAACTTATTTTAAAGAAGAGGGATTACTGTAGATGTTAATAGTACAAAAATTTGGTGGGACAAGTGTTGGTGACCTAGATCGTATTCAAAATGTTGCTAATCGTGTAAGTGCTACAAAAAAGGCTGGAAATGATGTTGTTGTAGTTGTCTCTGCAATGAGCGGAGAGACAAATAAACTGGTCGGCTATGCTGAACATTTTTCAGCGAATGCATCACGTGCCGAGATGGATATGCTTTTGAGCTCCGGAGAGAGAGTTACCGCTTCACTTCTCTCTATTGCACTAAATGAGATGGGCTTTTCCGCAGTTGCAATGACAGGACGAAAGGCTGGCATTATAACAGATAACAGTCATACAAAGGCTCGCATAGAGAATATAAACCCAGAGGTAATGAATGGTGCCATAAAAGAGGGGAAGATTATCGTTGTTGCCGGCTTTCAAGGCGTAAATGAAAATGGTGATGTAACAACTCTTGGTCGCGGTGGAAGTGACCTCTCAGCTGTTGCGATTGCCGGAGCTGTAAAGGCTGACTTGTGTGAGATATACACAGATGTAAGCGGTATTTTCACAACTGACCCCCGTATTGAGCCAAAGGCAAGAAAGTTAGACCGTATCTCCTATGATGAGATGCTAGAGTTAGCTTCTTTGGGTGCAAAAGTGCTTCAAAACCGCTCAGTAGAGTTGGCAAAAAAACTAAATGTAAATCTAGTAACAAGAACAAGCTTTTCGAACGAAGAGGGAACATTAATAACTAAGGAAGAGAATATCATGGAAAAACCATTAGTAAGCGGAATAGCATTAGATAAAAATCAGGCTCGTGTTTCACTTATAGGTGTAAAAGACAGACCTGGAATCGCATCTGATATCTTTAATAAACTCTCAGAGAGTGATGTAAATATTGATATGATTATTCAAAATGTAGGACATGATGGTTCAGCTAATATAGATTTTACGGTTCCAGTTAGTGATCTTAATGATGCTAAAACAGTTGTCGATACATTTGTCAAAGAGGCTGAGATAAAAGAGGTCTCTTATGATGAGAATATCTGTAAGGTATCAATAGTAGGTGTCGGAATGAAGTCACATACAGGTGTTGCCGCAAAAGCTTTCACAACAATGGCAAATGAGAATATTAATATAAACATGATTTCAACTTCAGAGATTAAGGTCTCAATGGTGATTGATGAGAAGTATGCAGAACTGGCTGTTAGAAGCCTTCATAGTAAATATGAGCTAGATAAATAATGAAAAATTATTATTCTAGTTGTGCTGAAGCGGTATGAGAGACATGTCTGATTTTGCGCAGTGGAGTTTAGATGCCATTAGAGAAGAGGGCGGCAGCTTTAGCTGGGCGGAGGAGCAGCGCTTTGATTGGACGACTACAACTTCACAGGCTCTAGAGCAGGTTCTAAATGGCAAAACAATCATACTGATAACAGATGATAAAAGAAAATGGTTGGAGAGTTACATACTCAGCTCTATCAACACTGCTTCTTTGGACCGCCCACTGATTCCGATTGTAAGCATTTACAGTATGTATTCGCACTACAACAGTGTAAGTGGTGGGGAGATGATTGATATTGTAGAGGATATGATTTCACTCTCTCATAAGAATGATTATTTTTTCTGGTATATAGGTAAGGGTGAAGATAAAAGAGCAGATATCGCAAAAAGAAAAGATACAAGCTATTTTTGGATTTTTGATGAAGATTATCTTAATGCATTTAATCTTAACTCTTATGATAAATCATTAGATATAAAACTTCTGCAGCTATACCGCCTTTTTGATGCATCACTCAATGCAGCGATGTTTGGAGAAGTAGATGTCTCTTCATGATTGCACAAAGAGTCATATTTTAATCTCTACAAATATAGAATCAGAGTTTGAAAGATTAAAAGAGGAGTTAAAACCACATAGAGTTGTTGGTTTTATAGAGGATGAGTTTAAGATTGAACATGCAAAAGCAGTTGTAGCAGAGTCTTATGTAAGTGAGTCTAAAACCAAGTATATAATTTTAGGTGCTAATAATTTTAATCAAGTCTCTCAAAACTCACTCTTAAAAGTCTTAGAAGAGCCTCCATCAAACATAGAGTTTATAATAGTTTCACCTGCAAAATCAAATCTACTTCCTACAGTCCGCTCTCGTTTGCCAATATTAAAAGGTGAGACAACTCACACGCTACAAGATATCGAACTTAACCTTGCAAGAGTTGATTATGCAGAAGTTTTTGCATTTTTAAAAGAGAATGCCAGGATTAAAAAGAGTGAAGCAAAAGAACTTGTTGAAGCACTCTATTACAGAGCAACAGTTGTCGATATGCTTATACTCTCAACGTATCAGTTAGATAATTTCGATAGAGCTTATAGACTTTTAGAGCTAAACTCACGACCGCAGAGTGTTTTGGCACAGATACTAATGAGTTTTGTAGGAGAAAAAAATGCAACTTGAACTCTTGTCAAATGAGATTGAGATAAATAGATATCTAAAAGAGATTGGTGTTGATGGTAGAGGTATTGGTATCCTTGCCTCCAAAGCTTCTACTCATATTATTTATATAAGAGAGCTTCATGTCGGTGCTGCAAATGTTTTAAAGCAGGATGCCCTCAGTATAGGAGCTGATTTGGCTGTACCTCGTGGAACTGTTCTTGCCGTAACACCACAAGTGGACTGTATATTGATTGCTACAACAAAACAGTTGCAAATTCTTGGCAAAAAAGAGTTGTCTCAGCCATTTGGACTTAAAGAGTTGGCAAAAAAACTGCAAGATATTCTAAGAGTTAAGAAACCTTCAAATGTAGAAGTTATGGGCGTTATAAATGCAAATGATGATAGTTTTTTTCCAGACTCTAGGTTCAACGGAAGCAGGGCAGTAGATGCTATAGAGATGATGATAGAAAACAGAGCGGATATTATTGATATCGGCGGGGTCTCATCCGCTCCAAACTCATCTTCTGTAGATAAACATGAAGAGTTTCAAAGAGTAAAACCTATACTTGATGTCATTAAAACACAGAGACTATATGAGAGAGTAAAATTTAGTATTGACAGTTATGAGCCAGAGGTAATATCAGGCGCACTAGAGAGCGGTTTTAAAATTGTTAATGATATTACGGGTTTACAAAACGATGAGGTTTGCAGACTTTGTGCCTCATATGATGCAACTGCTGTAATTATGCACATGCAGGGAACGCCATTGAGCATGCATGATGAGTTTAAACATGAGCATATCTTAAGTGATGTCTACTCATTTTTTCAACAGAGAATTGCCAAGGCTGATTCATTTGCTATTAAAGATATAGTCCTAGATGTCGGGATTGGGTTTAGTAAAACATTAGAGAACAACCTGAGACTTATTAAACATTTAGGGCACTTCTTGAGTCTGGAAAAACCACTTCTTATAGGTACTTCACGAAAATCTATGATAGATAAAATCTCACCCTCTTCGCCGTCTAATAGATTATCAGGAACTCTGGCACTGCACTTGGAAGCTGTTAAAAATGGAGCTTCAATACTTAGAGTGCATGATGTATATGAACATGTTCAGGCTTTAAAAATTAAAAATGCTTTAGATGGTGTTTGAGTAGAATTTTGTAGATTTGAGGGGAGTGTTAGAAATTTCGTGTCAGTCTGATAAAATACTATCAAGGACTGACAATGAACGAAGAAGTAGATTTTGATTTTGATGAGATCTTAGAAGAATTTAGAAGCGGAAAAAAACTTACAGGCA